>Ga0214481_100965_pt1 | contig 12934 bp, 14 predicted proteins | sample M1_20Mar14CPVII9_4_FD_165057 | JGI IMG/M metagenome (GOLD analysis project Ga0214481, IMG submission 165057) | Marine eukaryotic communities from Monterey Bay, California, United States - M1_20Mar14CPVII9sort6BwellG10 | ecosystem: Environmental > Aquatic > Marine > Unclassified | place: USA...
GATTACTTGGAGCGTTGTTAAGTTCAGGAAAGTACAAACCATCAGATCTTGCATATATTAAACCAGCAACACAATGTGAACAAACACAACTAGTAGAAGAATATTGTAAACAAAAGGGTATTACTGCCATTATTCTCGATATGTAGAGGATAATTGACAAGCTTGGAGGCGTGGTATTTACCACAGCACGAGGAGTTCATCTCTATCGTAATAACATCATCAAGAGAATAAAATCACAACAGAATAAAATCCGAACGGTTATATCTTTGCACTCTCATTGCTTTTATTGCTGCTGCTAATATATAGGAAGTGATGGCCATACCTCTCCTACCAATAGTAGATCAGGCATTATATCCTCTCTTTCATTATGAATAATAAAACAATTCGTCGACAACATATCCCCTCTATTGCAATAGTTATATTAGGATACCTGACGATCATATCTGCACAAGAACAATCAGCCCATAGGTTTACACAAGAAATTGGAGATGACCCCATCAACACTAACAAATCATTATGGACATCATTTGTTAATTTATGTGACACAATAGCTCCATTCTGTGGTATTATAGTATTCCTTGCACCACTGCAAACGATAAATCAAATTAATAAAGACAAGAGTGGTAAGTGTTGATGTATATCTTGTGTTCAATCTTTATACTTGTCTACTTCTTTACATAGAGACTGATATTATCTTATGCACACTTTCTCTGTATCCTATAGTGGGTAGCTTACCTTTATTACCATACTCAAGTATGGTATCAAATAGTTTCGTCTGGGTGTGTTACGGTTTATTGAAAGGATTGCCATCCGTCTACATGTCGAATGCTGTGGGTTTATTGTTAGGGGCATATTATTTTAAGTCATTCATTGAATTCTGCGGCCCAATGTCAATTAATCTACCAGGAACAGTTTCACAGCATACAAAAGGTGCTGGATGTATCATCTTGTTAAATCTATGCCTAGCTTTGTCAGGATTGGAGAATGCTAGTGAGATTATTGGAAAAGAAGGAGTATTCTATTGTATAATACTATTCGCATCTCCTCTGGCGGCTTTGAAACATGTGATTGTTACGAAGTCTGCTCATTCAATTCCAACGCCATTTACTTTGGCTTGTTTGCTCAACTGCATGGCATGGACTGTCGTTGGATGGTGGAAGATACAACCATCAGACTTTAATATCTATTTCCCGAACATGATGGGATTGGCGTGTGCAGTTGCTCAGCTTATATTGAAGGGTATATACGGTAACTCTCCCACAAAGGATCTTCCAAAGTAAATAAAAGACGAGATTCATGTAGCAAATAGAAGCTCTATCTATCAGGTAGCAAGTTTACAATAATATTAGTACAATAGTATATCAAAACGGTGGAGAAGACTCTACACTAACTCGACAGGGTTGGAACTCTCCACTTGTATCTAGACACCAGGCATTAATCGAAAGTTCTGACGCATGTAAACATAATCTACCATCACTCAGTGTTTCTTCTTCGACGTCTCCATGCATATCATCGTTCATAATTGGACGACCGATTGACGCCATGTGCAGCCTAAGCTGGAAGATGCGCGTTATCACGATTTACGGAGACGAAAGAGAGATGATTGTAACATATGTTAGTACATGTGAGTTGCAATGGCAATCAAATGAGGCAGATGAAGGTCAAATGAGCAACTAGATCACCTAGACTTCATATTGACCACACGAATACACAAAACAAAGAAGCCGCGTTCTTTCCTGATGACCTCTTCCAGTACGAGGTCTGAGAAGTACTCTAGTAGCATTCAACTCAGTCTCAATCACTCGATAAGATGTGACCGCCTCTCGCAATGTATCTGGTACGAAGCTCATAATAGTATTGTCTTGATTTGGTCTTATAAAAGGAAGAGTACCATTGCCTGACACATCACATGCCCACTCGTTGTGATCCTCCACCCAAACCTTTCCAATGGGATGCTTGATTACCCCAGATTGTGGAATTTGTTCACTTCCTCTTTCTACTAATGCAACATACTGCTTTTGAACTATCTTGCTTTCTTCACCATTTGTATCAAGGTTGTCAATATCTATTCTACTCTTTCTTTCAAATAGCATGTTTGCTGCACGCAAAGCATATGGAGTAAGTGCAATACAAACAATACCTGATGTATCAATATCCAATCTATGAACAGGTCGTGGTTGAAATGTATCCATCTTGGTCTTTAGCTTTTCCCATCTCTTTTGCATCTTCTTCAGCTTCCGTTTATCATTTGATACGGATTGTAGCATGAATTTCCACCACTTGTCTTCTTCTCTGTGCGCAGCTTTTATTCTATCTCTTCCATCTGAATTGTTATATAGCCAGTTCTTTACACTATCTGATAAACATGGATATTCAGGAGGTTGTGATGGATTGTCTAATTGCTGTTTAGTCGGTAGCGTTGAATATCCAGCAGGTTTGTTGATGAACAATAAGCCAGGCAGACAGGGGAGTTCAATATCTTCTCTTGCAGCATCATATTCTAACTTCTGATTATCCAATGATATACTTGGTTGTAGTATAGACCATTCTTCATTTATGACATCTATTTGTGACTCTGTGTCTGCAACTTGTATCTCTATTAGCCGATCTACTAATTCTACTTTCTTTTCACTTACTTTGGCCCCCTTTTGGCGTAGAAGAGTCTTCAACTCTTTCAATGTCATGTTACTATATGTATCAAGTAGACTATGCTTTTCCTCATCCTCTATTAATACAACCTCACTTATTGGGCATTCTTCTAAAGGTATATCATCCTTAGTGCAGGAAAGTATACTCCCTAATCTAGCCACAAGTTCTTTCTTATTTCCAGAAATCTTTTCATTATGTTGTCGTAGTAAGTCTTTTAATTCCTTAACAGTCAAAGATGCAAATGATTGAGTGAGTAGCAAATCTGAATCAATATCATTTGTTGGTGGTGTCGGAAGCGGAGGAGGCTTGGGAGTAAGCAGATACTGACGAAAGATGTTTGTTGCAGTCGGTAATGTTTGGCATGATATGAAACCATGAACATAATGCAATGTTGATAATACTTGTAGTATAATGCCAAGCAAGATAATCACTACGAGATGCATGCTAGGTCTGCAAACTTCTATCTCACTTTGTTGTGTTTGTTTAGATAGGATCAGTTAATAGAGTATACTACTTAACTCGCATTTCCTTTTCAGGATATACTAGTGTTGATCTGTAGACGCAGGAGACAACCAGTGCTGTTGCTTTGAATATACTACATAATAATGATATTCTCAACATCACATCAACGATTACACTCTCATGGCGTGGGCCAACTTGAAGTGTACATAGTACATAATGGCTCACAGACTCCCCGACATAAAGAGATCGTGGGCCCATTAATTTGCAGAAGCTTGTGCAGTTTTGTTAGGTGCTAGCTGTAGATGATAGCAAGACACTTGCTATGATCACACAGGACAAAGGCTCAGTGCAAAGGCTCATTTATAATACAGAATAAAGAAAACAGATATAACAACAACATTTATAACCCATATCCACATACTTAAACTATCTCAACACAAGCAACAAAATTTCAATTGGATTTGATACTGCAATAGACGCGTTTTGATACAAAGGAACAATACAATATCCCCAATGGCATCAAATGATACACTTCAAACAATAGCCGGAGTGTTGGGAAATGTGCTAGAATGGTATGGTAAGTAAATATCTTGTGTGTTGCTCAAAATATGAATATGATTATGCTCATAAATATCTAATATTTGTCTCTATACTATTGCTACTGCACTACACATACCATAAGATTTTGGTATATACGGATTCTTCAGTGATACAATTGCACAAGTGTTCTTTCCACCATCAGATGGACATGAGCATGAAAATTTAATATACAGTTATTTGGTTTTTGGAGGAGGTAAGATATTCATATACTCAACACTTTCATACCATATCGATCTCAAATAAACCTCTCAACACATTATCATCTTACTCACTTAAGCCTTCCTAATGAGACCGATAGGCGGATTGGTAACTGGTCACATTGGAGACGTCCATGGCAGGAAAAGGGCATTGGTATTCAGTTTATTTTCAATGGTTGCACCGACAGTCGCAATGGGGTTTCTTCCAACATATAAGCAAGTTGGTGGATGGAGTACAGCATTATTAATAATATGTAGATTATTACAAGGGTTTTCAGTTGGTGGACAACTTCCCTCGAGTTTGGTCTACACCCTTGAAACAAAACCAAAGGCAGATTGGGGTTATTATGGATCTTTTATAAACATGGCAGCCAATAGCGGCATAATCTTGGGGAATCTCGTTGGGGCTCTAATAAGACAGATATTAACTGATGAACAACTACTTCAATACGGATGGCGAATCGCCTTCATATCGGGAGTAGCAATACTTCCCTGTGCAATTTACTTGCGAGTATTTGGTCAAGAACACAACCCAAATGAGGGAGAATATAATAGTATTATATCTGATGAGGGATTAGACGAAAGAATAAATGTCGAGGATGGAGAAGGCATTATTGGCGGCGATTCAATATCTGCATCACAACAGACACATCCATTAAGAGAGAGTGTCAAGAGAGAGAACTGGCCAGCGTTAGCAAGTAGTACATTGGTTCCAATGTTGTATGGCGGGGGCTACTACCTGAGTGTGGTGTGGATGGCCATTTACATGGAGTCTCTAATCAGTCGTCCAATCTCAGGAGCATTCTGGGTCAACCTTGCATCTAATATAGTCGGGCTTACAATGGTATCATTCCTTGCTGGATGGCTATCTGATAGAGTTGGGAGAGTAAAATTAATGACATTCGGAGCAGTCAGTGTAGGCATCATAGCACCTGTCATGGTATGGATAATATCTGTGGGAAATACGGTTGAAGCTCTCTTTGCACAAATGACTATATGCGTCTTCCTTTCATTCTACTGTAAGTGTAGATTTTTGTTGTTTCTCTGTTCTCATACATGAACTTACTTTCATTGTTTCTCTTCTATAGGTGGTCCTTTTTGTACCTGGCTTGTTGAGCGATTCCCACCCAAGGTTAGGCTAACATCCGCTGCCCTGGGTTTCAATATAGGTAAGAAAAGAGAAGACATTGTGTGTATTGTTTACAACATATCTTGCGCCTCTAGTCTCACAGTTCTTTCACACCTAACTTCTTAGGTATATGTCTTAGTAGTGGCTTCACTCCAGCAATAGCAACGGCATTAGTACGGCCTGCCGAGTGGGCGCCTGGCTTAATATATCCAGTACTTGCCTTACTAGGACTGGCAGGCCTTTTCATAAATACAAAGACTCATCAAACTGGGACTGTTGATGATTGTGAGAGTCAAAGTAAAGAGACAGCTCAAGCATCCTTTCTCGAAGAAGATTTGAGCACATGTCTCTTATGATTATTAATATTGAGTTAAAGCAACACTCAAGCGTATAAGAGTTAACACTAATGTACAATACTTATACTTTTATAATACTAGGAGTGCGTCTCTATAGGAGAAGGGTACTTGCCTCATCTGTAAAATCAGAATCCAGTGTCAGTGTCGCCTTTGTTCCTCCTATTCTTGATTCATCCTCTTCGTTGTGAACTTTAGTCGAAATAAACATTCCTATCAATGCTAGCAAGGAAAAAAAGGGGTATATCGATGCAGGAGCAACTGTACCAAATCTATGAACCAAGCTAGTAGCCACAGCTGGAGAAAACCCGGCGCTTACGCAAATACCAGCGTTCCATCCTAAAGCCGCAGATGTTAGCCGCACACTGGGTGGAAATTTCTCAGGCAACCAAGCAAATATAGGACCCGAGAAGAGTGATAGAAGTATGCCAATACAAGCCTGAGCAAAGAATGCATCAACTGTCTTTCCCCTGCTGATTATCCATAGCATAAAAGGCGCTACAATGCCTACACTGACTGCTCCCACTGACATGACTCTATTTCTACCATACATGTCTGATAACCAACCTGCCAAAACAACCGGAAAAAGGTGGAAAAGAGACGCTAAAAGATTCACCCAAAAAGCACCTTGCACTGTTGGATCTATAAGTGTTGACATATAAATAGACATCCATACAAACGTGATGTAATAGCCTGCGCCCGCTAACATTGGAGTTAAGAAGCTTGAAAGTAAAGCTGCAAGATTATCTTTCTTGAAAGAATGTTGCAATGGACGAGTATTCTGTATGATCGAGGATGTTATTGACTCCGCCATTGTATTACTTCTATCACTTCTTTGATCAACACTTGTAACTGTTGCTTCATCGATTAATTCATCCAATCCATCATCATTTTCATTATTATAGTATCCTTCATTTGGGTTGTGTTCTCTACCATAGAGATGGAGATAGATAGCTACAGGAAGGATGAGTATACCTGTAAAGAATGCGACTCGCCATCCCCATTCTAATAATTGTTCATCTGTCAAGAGTTGTCGTATCAGTGCCCCAATAAGGTTTCCTAATACAGAACCCATTCCACATGCCAGAGAGAACATACTTCCGTAGTATCCCCAGTGTTGCCTAGGTTTTTGTTCTAATGTGTATACTAAACTGGAAGGTAATTGACCACCTACACTAAACCCTTGCAATAATCGACATATGACTAATAATGTTGTACTCCATCCTCCAACTTGTTTATATGTTGGCAGAAAGCCCATTGCGACTGTCGGCACTGTCATGCAAAAGAGACTGAATACTAATGCTTTCTTTCGACCATGTGCATCTCCTATGTTGCCCGTTATTATGCCACCTACATATAAATGTGGTATGATGTGAGTATCTTTATACTTCATATATAATATCGAACAATACAACAAGACACTTACCCATTGGTCGCATTAGAAACGCTAATGTTGCAAAGTATATATGGAAACAAAGGTTATTAGAACTTAGAACACACTGACAAATGATTATTTCTACCAGCTAATCTCCAATTTATAATCGCACTCACCTCCTCCAAAGACCAAGTAGCTGTATACAAGGTTATGTTCACCACCGGGTGGAAAGAACACTTGTGCAATTGTATCACTGAAGAATCCATAAATACCAAAATCTATATAGTGGTGTAGGAGCAAATAGATGCATCGATAAGCATATAATTAACATATTATTATCAGAACATATCATACGAGCAACACTCAATGTATACTCACCATACCATTCTAGCACATTGCCTAACACTCCGGCTATTGTTTGAAGTGTATCATTTGATGCCATTGGAATATTTTATATCTTGGGTTAGATAGTTATGAGTAGTACTCTTCTTTCGTTCTTATGTCTGTCTTGTATTTGTTGCAATGTGATTTTTTACCTACTCTCCTCTAACTTCCTTCTTATTCGATCGTTGTATATGTATATTGTTATTCAAGCTTATATGAGATATTATCATCAAGGAGGCCTAGGTAAAGCAGAGCAACAAGATTATTTATGTTTGCTAATTGTCAGTTTTCATGCTTAAGTTGGAAAACTCTGTTTTGGATGTACCTTGTCTAACAACTATCGAACATTACAAAAAGATTATCAATATCAATAATCATAATAATCAATATAAACGAGATCATAATTCATAATCATGGCATCCAACTCTACTAAGGCCGAGGGCCGCGTCCTCCTACCATCATCAATCAACCCGACGAGGTATGATATCAAACTAACTCCTGATTTTGAGAACTATACTTTCACTGGCCATACTGCCATCGAAGTTCAGACAACTAATGATATTGCAACCAATGAGATTATTATGCACTCAAAAGAGTTGTGTTATAAATCAGCCTCCTATATCGTTAAAGATGGCAATGGGGCGATACATAAAGCTGATGAGATTTGTGTTAATTTCAAGGCAACTACAGTATCATTCGTTTTCACTGATAAGTTACCTGCTAGTGCTACTTTGGTAAGTGTATAAGATATGTTCAATATTGCACCAATCAAGTCAAATACTATTATGATATTATTTTATTAGTTATATTTGTATTGCGTCATATCATACAAGTTTCTTTATTTGTCTTCTATATGTTCATCTCACATGTACATATCACCTCACTCAAAATGTAATATCCTCATTATATCAATTCGCTTCCATCTATACCAGATTGTCAGTATCGAATACAATGGTTTCTTAAACAATGAAATGGCTGGTTTCTATCGTAGTAGTTATACAAATATTCATGGTGAAAGTAAGATTATGGCATCAACCCAGTTTGAAAGTTTAGATGCAAGACGGGCATTCCCATGTTGGGACGAACCAGCCCGTAAGGCAATCTTTGGTGTAACACTGTCAGTACCCAGACATATGGATGCCTTTTCTAACATGCCCGAGTTATCCAACAAAACATTGGCTGGTGGTAAAAAGAAGGAATTAACGTTTGCTGATTCTCCTATCATGAGTACATACTTGTTGGCATTTGTGATTGGTGAATTTGATTATGTCCAGGCACAGACTAGTCATGGAGTAATGGTTAGGGTTTACACCCCCCCAGGAAAGAGTAACAGTGGTGAATTCGCTTTAGACTGCGCAATTAAGAGTCTTGATGCATATGATGACTTCTTTGGCATAGCGTATCCGTTACCAAAACTAGACATGGTTGCTATTCCTGAGTTTGCTGCAGGAGCGATGGAGAACTGGGGCCTTGTAACATATCGTGAGGTTGATTTGTTGATTGACCCCAAAAAGGCATCATCGAATCAAAAGCAGCGTGTTTGTACTGTGGTCACTCACGAACTCGCACATCAATGGTTTGGTAATTTGGTTACTATGACTTGGTGGGATGATTTGTGGCTGAATGAGGGATTTGCCTCGTGGGCTGAGAATTGGGCAGCCGATGTATTGTTTCCCAACTGGAAGATGTGGGATCAATTCACTTGTGGTCATCTATCTGCCGCTCTTCGACTTGATAGTCTCAAGAGTAGTCATCCGATCCAGGTACCAATTCACCACGCCGAGGAGGTTGAGGAGGTCTTTGATGCCATCTCCTACTGTAAAGGTGGGTCTGTAGTTAAGATGTGCAGGGCTGTACTTGGAATGAAAGCTTTCCAAAAGGGTCTGGGGGCCTACATGAAGAAGCATGCATATGGTAACACAGAGACTGATGATTTATGGAGGGCGTGGGAAGAATCAAGTGGCATGCCAGTGCAGGAAATGATGGCTAGTTGGACAGAACAGATGGGCTTTCCTTTGGTCACTGTAACCGGAGAAGAATGGGAGGATGATAAGGTCACACTTCAGTTAGAACAAGAGTGGTTCCTAAGCGATGGATCTCCCCTTTCTACTGAAGAAAAATTGAAGAAATGGTGTATCCCATTATTAACATGTACGGAAGAGGGAACTCAACAAGATATGATCTTCATGAGGGAGAAGACTGCAACTGTAACTGTACCTCTAAAATCTGGATCATCATGGGTTAAGCTAAACGCTGGCCAGGACGTTCCCATGCGAGTCAAACTTACTCCAACAATGATTGAGAGATTGGGTGTTGGTATCAAATCGAAGACTTTATCTCCCGCTGATAGAGCCGCTTTACTGACTGATAGTTATGCACTTGTCAAAGCAAACAAGATGGAACCAGAGAACTTGATCAAGTTACTGTCCAATTATACTGATGAAGATGACTACATTGTTTGGAGTGGTATTGCAGATATTTTGGGAGGACTTGACAGTATCACGTCTGATGATGCAACAATGAGTAAGAACTTTAAAGAATTCGCTAGTAAGATCGTGTTGGGCTTATACAACAAGGTTGGATGGGAGAGTAAGCCAACTGACGGTCATTTAGACGTTCTCCTTCGTGGTATGATGATTGGTCTACTTTCCAATTTCTGCTATGCTGACAGTTCTGTGTCGGCAGAGGCTACAAGAAGATTTGAACTATTCAAGCAAAATCATGGAGATATGGAAGCTCTACCGAGTGATATGCGCTCTTCTGTATTCAAAATTGTGCTCAAGAATGGAGGAGTAAAAGAGTACGACGAGGTAAAGGCATACTTTTCTCAAGCATCAGATAATGCCGAGAGGAAGCATGTGCTTGGTAGTATTGGGCATGTCACCGACCCACAATTGAAGAAGAGTACACTTGAGTGGGCGATTAGTGGAGAGATTAAACTACAGGATTTCTTCTATCCTATGGGATCTGTTCGTTCTTCGTCTGGTGAGGGACGTCTCATTGCATTTACCTTCATGAAGGAGAATTTCCAAGCCATCAAGGATATGGTTGGTACTGCAAGCAGTAGTCTCATGGATGCTGTGATTGTAAGCTGTGCGGGTGGGTTCACTTCAAATGAGAGGGCTGATGAGATTGAAGAGTTCTTCAAGGCGAATCCAGTGCCCAAGTCAAGTCGTAAGATCCAACAAACAGTCGAGAATATGCGAGCCAATGCCAAGTTCTTCTCTCTTCTTCAATCAAGTGAGTTGTCGAAAGACTCATTTTGGTCTTCTCTTTAGGTCAGTTTAGAGGTGGCAGATAGTAGGTAGATAATAGTAAGAGATGGTATCTTTAGAAGTTCAACTCCGGCATAGTTGTCTTTTCTCTCCTTTATCTTATGATATAGATATACATAACTTTGAATTTCAAGCCTTCTTAATTTAGGTAGGGTATCCTTTAACTTCATGAGATCAATATACATAATGATATGTCTCGTATCAACCAGCTAAGGAAATGTATATAAGAGGTACCATTATACTTTCAGGGGGCATTGCTTGAAGACTTTATTCTTCCTCACCAACCCAACACCAAGTTAGAGAGCAAGAATCGAAAAATTAGCCTCGCCAAAAAGCAAGTTGATGGCTAAGCCGATGATGATGGCAAGGAACAATCCAAGTATTGGAGAGGGAAATATAGGAGGAAAATATAGATTGGTATTGTTGAGCATCATTATTATTAACAAAGAGCGATAATATTAGATACTCATATATGTATTATAATATTGGTTGTCACAAGAAAAAAAGTAGAAGCAACATGCGTACAAATCGAAAACATAATATCGTTAGTATTGCAGTAGTATTCTGCCTCATTTCTACAAGCACGGCAAGAAGATTTGCAAAACCAACAAAGCCTGTTGTAAATTATACTCTCAGGGGAGGTCAAGTAGAGGAAAGATCACAATCAAAGTTTCTAGATGTGTGTAGTCAATTGGCCCCGATAACATCAGTTTTATGCTCTTTAGCACCTCTTCCTACTATACGAGAAGTATCTCGTACAAAGAGTGTTGGTAATCTACCATTATTACCATATTCATCAATGACAGCAAATGGCGTCATCTGGGCTTTGTACGGCTACTTGGTAGATTCTCCGCAAGGTAAGTGTATACTTTGTGTACTATGCATAATGCATGTATGTTATGTTCTAGATATGACATGAAAGTATGCTTACACATCATTCTTCTTCCTGTATCCAGTGAAATGGGCAAACGTTGCAGGTGCATTATTGGGAAGTTATTACTTTAAGGAGTTCAAGAAGTATAGTCCGATAGGTGCCTCTTCATTACCTGGAACAATGCATCAACATATCATTATAGTATCATGGATCGTCCTTCTTAACACGTTCATTGTATCAAAACTTGACAAAGAGACTGCTGCCGAGATTGTAGGCAAAGAAGGAGTATTGATGTAAGAAGTTACTTATGCATTATGTTGCAATGATGTTGTTGAGTATTCTTTGCTTCATACCATTCTTCTTATCTAACATAATTGTTATACTGCTCCTTCTCAGGTACATTATATTGTTTGCGTCTCCATTGGCTGCGGTGAAGAATGTCATTGCTACAACAAGTGCTGATTCTATACCTCTCCCCTTCACAATTGCAAGCACAATAAACTGCAGGAAAGTCCGCGTTAGTATTGTTTTACCTTATGAATAAATGTGTCAATATGAAGTGTTGATGATTTGAGTGCTTCATTTGGCCTACATGCATCTTTTTTTGATTGTCTTTAAAAACTGCATGTACTAACAAATGTTATTATCATCTCTATTCATCTTCATGAATCGTATGAGCGCATCTTCCAGTCTATGGAGTGTTGTGGGCTTGTTGTTATTGAAAGATTTCAATTTGTACTTTCCATCAATCATGGGATTATTATGCGCTTTAGCACAGTTATTTCTAAAAGGTATATATGCTGGAGGTACAAATAGTATTGACAATTCAGTTATACAAGAGATGAGCAATAAAATGACATGAGTCTGTTGAACTTAGGCATGATAAGCAAAAGAGTATCATTAGGGTAGGCATTCAACATGAGGAAGTAGACTGTAGAATAACTGTACATAGCTTAAACACCAATCAAGTGTGCCGCACTAGTGGAGCGCTCTGAGGCGGCTGAACTAGGGGATCAAGCACTAATATAATCCAAAGGTGATATAGAGAGACAAAACAGTAGGATTCAAACCACCGTGGATAATAAACTGAGTGAGATGCCTGTCTACATTTCGAGATGGTCCTTACCGCTTACTAAGTAGGATACCGCATGGGTTCTTATTTTCCTCTCTCCTTTTGACAAGTGGAATAAATATTTACCATTTCACAGCAACATAATTTATTGCAACTAATAAAGATGGTACGTCTAATAGATCTGGATAGAGTTTTATCACTTTATTATACGTTGCTATTTATACTTGACTTGTATGTGTGCATTTTGGGCGGAGTTAGAGTCTGTCAGTGGCGAGGAGATAAGAAGTGTTGCTTTACATCATGGAATAGATATGTTTTTTTATTGCAATGATAAGTACTTCAAACATTATATATACTCACACAATACTCTCTACATTTCTACAAACAAACAGGTCTTCGTTAAAATCCAAAAGTCAAAGGCTTACTACAAGCGTTATCAAGTCAAGTACCGTCGTCGTCGCGAGGGTAAGACTGACTACCGTCAACGTAAGCGTTTGTGCTGCCAAGCAAAGAACAAGTACCAAAGTCCCAAGTACCGTCTTGTTGTACGTTTCACCAACCGTC
>Ga0214481_100966_pt1 | contig 12922 bp, 10 predicted proteins | sample M1_20Mar14CPVII9_4_FD_165057 | JGI IMG/M metagenome (GOLD analysis project Ga0214481, IMG submission 165057) | Marine eukaryotic communities from Monterey Bay, California, United States - M1_20Mar14CPVII9sort6BwellG10 | ecosystem: Environmental > Aquatic > Marine > Unclassified | place: USA...
GGTGGATTATGACCTCCGTGTACGGCAATCAAGTAATGCCTCAAAGCTCTTCCTATATTACCTGCACGCCCCTCCATACTACCAAGATTGTGCCTTGCTTCTGAATCTCCCCCAATAGCTCCTAGTTCATAGTAATAAACTGCCTTCTTTCGATCAACTTCTACACCCTGACCATTGCTATATGCATAACCGATACAGCTATAAGATCCAGCATGCCCAAGATCAGCTGCCCGATGCCATAATTCTAATGCTTTTGTATTATTTTGTGGATATCCGTGTGTCCCATCTCGATAGCAAATTCCTATTTCGTATATTGCCATGGGATCATCCTTCTCCACTCTTAACTTGTATCTTTCTAATTCCTCGTTTTTCCCAATAGACGTCGGAACTCTGCAAAAAGCACACTTTTGATTATCGACAACATTACCTTGATTATCATAAACAGGCGCATGAATACATCCACTGCAAATCTCCTTTCCACAGCATTCGTAATATTTCCTCCCTGTACAAAGTGTTGGCAACCGTATGAAGCATAATTGACAATCTTCTGCTGCTGGGGGCTGTTTAAATAGCTTTTCATCGTGTAACTTAGCAGCATGTTCAGCGGCAAGCTTGAGAAATTCCTCGCACTCTTTCTTATGTTTGTGTCTGTGCTTCTTTTTACATGTACAATATTTAACCATCTTACATTTGTTGCAAGTGTTGTTGACATAGCTACCTTCTTTACCACAGTTTGCACATACTGACATATTGCTATCGTCCGTAGTACTCAAATTTTGTAATATATATTGTTCACCTCACATACACCAACATTTTTTGCTTTTATACCTTCCTTGCTTCAGTAGCTGCATCTTTAATAATATCTGGTTCCAGTCGTTGCCGATTCAATAATCCTGCTATCTCCTGCCGAGTTGGTTTAGGTACGGAAGGATTTGTTGACATTGTTCACACAGTTTTATTGTAAAGTTGGTTGAATCAAAACGAGTGGTTGTCTATTGTTGTCGTCTGTATTGTATTACAAATTTGTTGGTAAACGAATCGAAGTTTTGCAGCACTTCTTTTACTTAATAATGCCACAAAAATACCAACACTATCACTATCAAATCTAATGATAACTAATGTAATACTACTCGATTATGATGGCTGCTAATCCGATACAACAACTACAAACTCTTGGCAACAAGGTTGCATAGGTATGTATGACAGATTATTCACCAAAGTCCGTTTGATCGCTCAAATACAACACGAGTCCTCCTAGCTCAAACACAAAAGCCCTCCAGTAGCCAGGTGAGTCTTACTATTACTCATAGGTGGCGGCCATCGAGGAGGCTATTGCAAAGTGGGGGGCAGTATTCATCTAATGGTTGTTGTTCATCTCAATATCTTGAGCTGGGAGTTTGTTGTGGAGGTTGAATATTCACGTAGCGTTGTAATACTACGAACTATATTGTGCATATGATATGAGCAAAATATTATGATAGGCGTAGATCAAGTTCGGGAGCTTACTGCTCATAAAGATGATGCTACTTCATCGTCGTCGTCATCATCAGCTGAAGAGCATTGCCAGAATATCTCTTGCAATGATATAGAATACGAAGACAACACACAAGTTATAGACGACGGCGGCTATACACAAAAAGCAAAGCAATGCAAAATCTCCAAAAATAAATCATCATCAAATCAACATATACCACTCTACACCTCATTCCTATGTGCCATAACTGCACTACTACTATCAATAATAACACATAACTCAACAACTTTCGTTACATTGACAGATCCATTAAATGCAGGACCATTCTTCAAAAGTATTAACGAAGTTGGATTGAATTATTGGAAACTTTGTAGTATTAAACAGAATGGATTAGATTTTATATTAGATCATGAGAAGATTATATCTTCGGGAGATGAAGATTACGAAGTGGTAGAAAGTAGTGATATAATAAAAGAAGGGCCAAGAGGTCCGTATATAGAGATCAATCAAGATGACGATGTATCAAATAAAGAAAAGATAATGCAAGATGGAAGTGGTCAAAGATTAGAACTGCCGCCCTCAATATCATTTATACGAACAGCTCATGATATTGTCAGGAATGTAACTTCTACAGTTCAAACTACTTATCATAATAGTAACTCCATACAACAACAGCAAGAAGGAGATTGGTACTCGGAACCAAATCATGACGACATACTAGTATCAGGTGATTATCCCTACCATGATGATGATTATCTATATGAATCATCTACTATATCAAATGAAGAAATATATTGGAATTGTCATACATTACACTTTACAAGTAAATCAAATCAATTGGATACTATGTGGAATATAGCACGAATGTTTGAAATGTTGGGTATATTATTTGGTAGTTGTGCTACTTTATTATTAGGTCTGTTGATTATTAGAAGAAGTGGTTTTAATAATCAAGTAGATGGAAGGAGATGGCACAACTGTATATCATCTAGAATGAAGATAAGATCAAGTGACGAGTGTATACTTGATAGAAGATCGTCTTCTGCTTCTGAACAACATCATTATCAACAAACAACCCCATTCAAAGCCAACAATCTACTCAAACTAGATACAAACACAACAGGGTACAGACCAATATCAATACTATTTCTATTATCTTACCTATTACAAAGTTTAACATTACTCTTCTTGGATAGTAATATATGTCGTGAACAAGTCTGTACATTATCAAGTGGAGCGCATATGTTACTTGTTTCATGTGTACTTTGGATAGTTTGTGGATTATTAATGTTGTTTATGATGAAAAGAGTTATGAAGAATAAACGAAGGGTACGACGATATAGAAGAAGAATGATACAAAGTAGTGGTAATAAGGATGAGTGTGTGGAGGAAGAGGATGTCAAGTGCTTGATACCTAATAGTAGTACACCGGCAGAGGAGGAGGAGGAGGTAGAAGATGGGAAGAAGAGGAATGAAGTATTGGATACTACAACTGATACAGACTATTCCTGATGTTATCAGCTATTAGCATTAGCACTTCCAAAAGAATGAAGATTGATATACAACTTTATGCACACCGAGCTATATGTGTACGATGAACAACACGACGATGACCATCTGTCTGATGATGCCTCAATTTGAAAACAAAATCATCGAGTCCTCGTTCATGAGGTAGAAGATATGAAGAGAATGGATGAAGAGAATCTAATTTAGTAGTAGTAGTAGGCTGATGAGATTATATATTGGTGATTTAATAATACGATCGTAACACAACCACGGATAGTATTGACGATAGCAGGTTATCCGGTATGAAAAGCAACATCAACCGAGCGAGGCATACCAACACCACACATACAAACATTAAGTACTTATGAACAAGAAATGAACTATACTCTAACACTCAAACTACATCGAATCACTTCATCTATTAGGTATAATAATTTAAAAAGAGATGGTACAACGAATTATCAACTATATACGAAGTTAAACTAATTCGATAACACTACAATCTCCTAACAAACATTTCAAACAAGTCAACGTGCCAAAATATGTACACACGGCACTTAACCACCACTCTAAAACAGAAATCTTCATTAAAACCAAAATATCTGATTGGAATCATATCAAAATCATTACAATTGTTTTGCAGTGGCAGTGGCACAAGTATTATAAGACTGTAATACATTTGGAAAGTCAATTACTGCCTTGAGGTTGGAATTGGATGCAATAACCGGTGTGTCCTCAAACTGCCAACTCGAGGCCAGTTTATCACAGCTCGAACACTCCATACTTCGTCGTTGATTCATACGGAACGTCATGTCAACATGCCATTCCATCTCCTTCTCAACCTTGAAGACGAACATGTTGTTCTCAAGCCTACTTGGGGAGGTATCACTTCGAAGGGTCTTAGTGTATTGAGACACGGTAGTCATGACATAACTATCAAGATCGATGAAGTGAAACCCGAGTGATTCTACCATGTCTTGAATGGCATTACGGTAGCAAACATTCTGTTCGTCACTAGTGAAGAGCACCGAGACTTTGCCATACACTTCGAGGTTCTCCAATGAACAGCTTAGATAGTTGCTAATCTTGATGAGAGAGGTATCACACTCATCCTTTGCATCACCCCTACGGATATGGAGCATTCCAAAGTGATCGGTATCAGGATTGCTCTTTTTTAAGCCATTGAATACCAAGTCTGTGATAAGAATGAATAGAAGTATCAAGAGTATTAGTAAGATTGCTTGATTGGATACCTGTGACAAACTTATGACGAGTTCTAATCAAACAATAAGAACAGAAGATCTATACTACTACTCACCTGCAACATGAGTCGCCACTGATGGGGCATCATATGTGTACGGACATGATGCAAAAGGAAAGGCTGAAGTCTGGCCTACATCAAGCTTCTCCTCTCTCCTTTGGAAGTAATCTTTCAACAAAGGTAGATGATCGAACCAGTTGAAAGCTTGCTTACTCTCCCAAATGAACCCTTGAGAGAAGGACGGATCTTCAATCTGCTTCTGGGTGAAGTCTTCGAGCTGCTTGACAATGTCTAAGGCCTCCTTCTCATGATCACTCGTCTTGTCAGAGAATGATAGTCGTAACCAGTCGGAGTACTCTTCATCGGTAAAGTACTGATCAAGGTGATACGAAGAGATAGGATTGGACTCGTCAAACTCATCAGTATCATACTCGAGGAGAGCAGTCGAACCGTCTCTCTTGAAACGAATATCGAGAAGATCAGTCCACTTGGTTTCCTTGGGTAAGAACGAGCCAAGGTTGTGTTCATCGGACAACTGAAAGATGGAGATTGATACAATACAAAGTTGTTATGATGTGTTATGACGAGTTCTAATCAAACAATAAGAACAGAAGATCTATACTACTACTCACCTGCAACATGAGTCGCCACTGATGGGGCATCATATGTGTACGGACATGATGCAAAAGGAAAGGCTGAAGTCTGGCCTACATCAAGCTTCTCCTCTCTCCTTTGGAAGTAATCTTTCAACAAAGGTAGATGATCGAACCAGTTGAAAGCTTGCTTACTCTCCCAAATGAACCCTTGAGAGAAGGACGGATCTTCAATCTGCTTCTGGGTGAAGTCTTCGAGCTGCTTGACAATGTCTAAGGCCTCCTTCTCATGATCACTCGTCTTGTCAGAGAATGATAGTCGTAACCAGTCGGAGTACTCTTCATCGGTAAAGTACTGATCAAGGTGATACGAAGAGATAGGATTGGACTCGTCAAACTCATCAGTATCATACTCGAGGAGAGCAGTCGAACCGTCTCTCTTGAAACGAATATCGAGAAGATCAGTCCACTTGGTTTCCTTGGGTAAGAACGAGCCAAGGTTGTGTTCATCGGACAACTGAAAGATGGAGATTGATACATTGCAAGGTTGTTATAATGTGTGAGTGGGTAAGAAAGTTGAAACGGTCACAGGATACTCGAGGCGGCTACAAGTAAACAACTTACCATAGTCCGGGGCGGGGGTACTCGAACTGTGGCACACAAGTATCCAGCCAATTGGACAATCTGTTCAAATAACCAAGCTCTGTCATTAAGACCGGCGCTACCATAGTGATCAAGTACGATGATATTCTTATTCATCACGTGAGCTGGACACTGACGCAAGCACTGCTTCGGATTCTGGACATGCTCAACTTGGATACTCTTCTTTCCTTTCTGGTGATGAGGTTGAATTTGTTTGTTTGATTTGCCTTTAATACGAGGTAATCTTCTGGTTCGTGTAACGCCTGACATCATAGAAGGAGAGTTCGTGGGCTTTAATGTCGGACTAATTGTTGGGCTCAATGTTGGTGCAGCCTGAGAGAAGAGAAAGAACGAGAGAAATAGGTAAGTTTATATCGGTTTGAAACATGTGAAGTCCCCACAATATGTAATGGCAAGTACACACTTACCGTCAATAGATCTACATCAGCATTTAAAAGCTCTTCACAAGTAATACCACCACAATCACCTCCAACTCCAACTTCGCTGATACTGGTTTGTAATTCAGTAGAAAAGCAGTTGTCTCCGCATGCATTTTCATCCAATGATGCTTCCACTTCTTCAACAGCTTGCTCTTGTACTTCTTGTTCTGTTGTATCAGGAGTTACATTCAAAATGGCCTTGTATGTGATTTCTAGAACCCCGCCGTTGTCGGAAATGTCAGTGATGGTAACACTGTCAACATCTAGTCCACTTGAACTTCCTGTTAATAGAGTTTGAATGGTACTCTCTAAAGCAGCCACGGTGTCTGGGGATAGACCTCCCAAACCTTGTAGTTCACGTAACTTCCTCGTGGGTGAAGCATAGCCTAGGACTAGGACTGATCTGACTGCTATCTGTTTCATTGATGTGGGAGAACTCGTTGGCTGTGACTGCAAGTAGAGATGAAGGGCAGAGGATAGAATGAGAGGAGATCATATCAATGTGTGTAAGTTATTATGATTAAGAGAAGCAACACTACATGTTGATACATACCGATTTGTTCGACTTGCTACTCCTGTTAGTCTTCTGACTCCTTTTCTTCTTCTTCTTATTCTGCTTCTTCTTCTGCTCCTTTTTATTCTTCTGTTTCTGCAGTTGAGTAGGTAGATAGAAAGGATGAATGGTGGTAGTAGTGGTTGTTAGCGAGCTGTGCAAGACATGCAACTAACGAGTAGCCTCCCCACAAAGACGTTAGACTTACCTTCGAATGATTCTTCTTCTTATCCTTCTTCTTCTTCTGCAATGAATAGTGTATCAGGGAGGGTGTGATGGTGAGTTTATAGTGTGAAGTGCAAAACATACAACTAATGAGCAGAGCCCGAGAGTGCTTACCTTCTTTAACTCCCTATCGATGACCTGCTTTGACTCACTACCTTTTTGCATCTCACCCCATGGCTTGTCCATTTGCAACTCCCTTGCTTTACTGATACTATTCGGATCATGATCAACAGTATCAGCAAGTCGTGATGGTACTTGGGGATTGCAATGGACGATTGGAACAAGAGACAGAATAGTAAATGATGTTGCAATACTTGATAGTAGCCTCATATTGGATACGATCTTGCCGTGTGAGGTGGAGATATAAACTGTTTTGTGTTGGCTTGGATGTAACTGCTGATGAAAGTGGATCTCAAAAAATAAGATGATCTGAGGCAGATCGATGAGTTTAAAAGATGTATATGCACTGTATGCAGTTTTTTTACTTGGCTTAATCAGCCACAGGATAAAGCTCATACACGGATGATGATAGATCCGCCATAGCCATCAATTTATCAACCAAACAACAGTCATTTATATTAGACCTGCCAACAAGGCCTCGTCCATCCAATCACTCTCACAAGGGACATAAAAAGAAGAAACGTCCGTCGAGGCCAAAACTGGATACCAGTTATATCCTACCAAAAGTAGTCATTTTATAAGCTTCTTTGCTGTTCTTCTTGATCTTATGTCGCAGTAAACACTGCATAGGATAATTCAAACACTGCATAGGATATTAAATGAATCGGCCACCGGATAGATCAACAGGCATACTCTCAAATGACCACGAGGGCAGATCTAGTGTATGCAGGAAGTGTAAAGATGACCCTTTTGCAATGAGAGAAAGGCAGTTCTATTTCATTCAAGCTCTTCATCGGCTGCACCATTATAATTAAAGCTTGGGCAACATCATCATAATTTGTGTAAGGCACTGTCCTTCAACTCAACTCATTCAAACGTTACTGGTGATATGATCACTCTCACTACCCATCGTCGCCGTAGTAATAGTAATACTCCAACCACTCCTCCGCCAGCACCACGAGGTATCTATCATCTTCTCGATACTTCCAACAATTGCAAAGACAAAAAACATCGTTGTAATAGTAATAGTATGAACTCCTCTAATCTAACACTACTCAGGATATATTCAGTGGTTTGTACATTCCTCTTGATATTAAGCCTTTGTTATCAACTAAAGATACTTCATTATGATAAACCATTGTTGGGTAGCAACAGTAGTGGTAGTGGTAGTAGAATGAGTGTGAATTCGTGGGATTCTCAAATTATTGATATGAATCCGGCAGTAACTGATGACAATGTTGTTGCTGACGACGAAAAGAAGGGTAAGTGTAGAATTTATCTCATTCCTTGACACATATGATGTATCTTACCTCGTTGTATCTTAATCTTATTATCTTGACACATTCATATTCTTGCTTTGGTACATCCTACATCATACATTTAGCTGCCACGGCTGCCAAGAAGAAGGACGATGAGAAGGCCGCTAAGGCCAAGGCTGCTGCTTCAAAGAAGAAGGAAGAGGAGGATGCAGTTAACGCCGCAGCGGCCAAGAAGAACAAAGAGGAGGAGGAGGAGGCTGGTGAGTATCAGTTATTGACCAACCGATATTAATACCATCTCTTTTGACTTACCATACTCATTTCACATCCATACCTTGCAGCTGCTGCTAAGAAGAAGAAAGAGGAAGAGACCGCCAAGGCTGATACTGCCAAGAAGGAAGAGGAGGAGGCCGCCATCGTAAAGGCTGTTGCTACCAAGAAGAAGGAGGGGGCTGGTAAGTGATTCTATTTGACTCAATTGATTACCACTCTGTTGTATTCAACTCACACATTCTGACTCCAATACCAGCCCCCAAACAACATGACGGAGACGTTACAAAGCACTGGGGAAAGTGTGCATCTCGCCACTTAGCACAGTGGAAACCATGTCTTGATAAAGCAAATGATCCAGTTTGCTATGAAGCACTGCTCAGCTCCACATCAGATTGGGATCTGCTTCACTGCTATGCAGAACGTTTCGAAGATGCACGCAAGCTACGTGATAGTATTCCTCAAGAAGACACCGCTGGACGTACCAAAGTGTTACGTGATCATTTTATGCAAGTTGGCGCTCCCGAAGGCCGTAATCCTTTATGTGCACATGACGGTGTGTATAATCTACCTCAGTATTTGCCCAAATTTGGCGGACATGGAATGCTTGCCGTCTGGATTGATGGTGTCCTTCTGTATACCGAGAACCACAAAGCAGGGAGCACCACAATTCGGAGAAACATTAAACTTAATTTGGGTACGAACTGGGAATCTTGGAAGGACGACCCCCAGCTAGCTCAAAAGTTGTTGAGCATCGACGATTGCATCCAAGGCAATACAACCACCACAACATTTTGTGTAGGACCTGATGAAATGGATAGAGCAATCAAATTCACTACCACACGCAACCCACTAGAAAAGTTTATCAGTGGATACCACCAATTAGTAAGAGATCCTACCCCTGGATTTGACGAGACGACAACCATTGCTGAAACTATTGCTCGATCTCATGAAAACGCGCATCTACGAAGTAATCTATTCCATCTTGGTTTAGCTGGAGGAGAAGGTCGTCCAGTATTGTTTGATAAATTGTTTCATCTTGAAGCAATGGATGAACAGTGGCCAAAGCTTATTGAATCTTTTCCGAATCTAGGAGCTGATAAAAAGACTGCCATGATTCCAGCCACTAGGGAGAATGTTAAGGACGGTAATGTTCGTAAAAGAAAAGAGGTGAAGAGTGTAACTGAATCGTTTGGGGGTGACCGTGCTGCTATCGATCGATTCTGTTATGAATTTGGTTGGGATTACTTTTGTCTTGGTTATGAAATGCCCAAGGAGTGCCAAGATGCTTCATTGTGGAGTAGCGAGTTCTAAGAGGAGGAAATAGTTTTGTAAATAACATTAGATTTTATTGTTTTGAAGTAAACATAATCAACTCATCACACATCACATGATAGCATTAAAGCAAACCTCTATGTATTACTTTTAGACTAAGACTTAGAGGATACTCTTTATTTTTTTATCAAAGATCCCTATGTAGATAGCTACGCTTATCTTCGTGCAGCGACGGCACTGCCGTAGATATAATTCTAATATCATGACATCTCTGGAGACTCAATCATGAAGAAGATATTGGAGATAATATCTTTTATAACTATTGTCAAGATGATATGATTGTGATAAGATTTTAATAATGATATGGATGTATCGACGGTAAGTATGTATTGGTCCGTCTCTTAATCCTACCTCCGAGATGTGCTAACTGTAGTACTGCCCACACCATTTCCATACTTCGCTGTTTATTAGAGAAGAGTTTAATCATTATAAATGTCGTCTCTTTGTATTTGTGGCAATTCTCTTGTATTATTAGGTGTTTTGAGTTGATATCGATCTCTAAATTCAGTAATATCTAGAGAAAAACACCTTTTGTTTTGACTTGCTTTTGGTATCCATACATCATCGTAATCTTCTTCCTCTTCTACTACCAATCATCATTGTTGTTTCTCTGACATATCCTTCTTCTCACAAGATTATTGTATCGATGATATTGCTGTAGTTCAGTCTATTGTATCAATAATAATCTTGTTTAAGTATATCGTTCTATGGTGGTAGGTATTGCAATATCCAATCTATCCTGTATCCACAGCGGTGTTTTGATTTGCAAATTATTATGATATTAGCAATTGCAATAGATGACTAAAGATTATATGAGTTATGAGCATCTCTCCACCTCTTCGACGGCCACCACCGTCATAAGATATATGAGCTCTTAGTCTTCCAGATTCATAATGGCTACACAAGATATATGTAAATATTATATAATGTACATTGATACTGCATATCTATCGATAAGATATGGCATTCGATGACATGAGACGATATGAGAGGCGACCGCAGACCCTGCCCTTCTACTTGATCTATATCTCCTCCTTCTAACCAAAAATGAATAAATGTCCGTTCAACCAACAGTCAATTTTTCAATTTATGACTATTTATTAAAAGGAGGTGAAAGAAAGCTAAGCAATCGATAAGGTTTATAATAATAACAATAGTACATTCAGCATGACGGTAGACAACATGCAATAGATCTATTAATAGATTAAAATGAGAGTAATAAACTCGAGGGTTTGATTGAGAAGATATCTATCTAATCATTGCAAAGAACATGGCGTCAACAGTCGACAACATCGCCACCTCGCCATAAATACCTCCTAAGTCGATGAAAGTAGCATAGCATCCTCTATATGATGAGATAATTGATGATTGGCATCAAATTGGCATCAAAGAGGGCGTAGTCAAAGAGTCAACATAATGCTCAAAAGTGTAAAAACAAGTACGATACTTGTCAAACTCAAATTCAAATTATTAGTATAATAGGAACAAACATATATATCACGGGCTACAAATGGATATGATACTTACTATTACAAAATACTAACATGTGTCGTGATCATTATCAATGGGGGTGCACATAATCAATAAACTTTGTTAGTTATTGATTGCTGTTTCATCGTAGATGAATGTTTAAAGAGGATTCGACGATTTGATCTTCTGTGGTCAAAGATTATGTTAAGATCTTGGTTGGTATCTGATGATACTATATCAGGAGGAAGAGATAGCGGAGTTAGAACCGGGCAAGGGCTAGAATAGGATGTAGTCTAGCAGAATCAGAGGCAAGGAGGGCACAGAACAAAAACAATTAGATGAGGAAGAGAATCCAATACACAGCTAAAACAAGTAGCTCATTAGTATAGCTGTTATTTAACTTCTTACATTTTCTACAATAGTTATCTCAACAATGATAAGTTTGGCTTCGAGGCTACGCCGCCCTTGCATTTGCACTGGCATCAGATCTGCTGATCCTAGAAGTACTAATATCAAACAGACAGTTACCTCCGATGTTACGGCTATGAATCAAGCCTGTAAGCTGTGCTCTCTTTGAACACAACAAAGTCTGCGCCTCTGATATCTTAGCCATTGAATCTGGATCATATATGCCAAGCCTAACCTGTCTAAGTTGTTCTAAACGAACAGCTACCTTGACCTCGTTTCGACGTTGGCTTGTTTCTTGAGGATAGAAGAGATTTTGCTCTAAACCTAACCATATCGATGTATCTTGGGAGGCATCAAGCTTAGTCATTCCGATAGACTTTAATGCTACCACCATTGCTATCTTTTGACGTTTAAACGAGTCATAATCCTCTTGAAAGAGATATGTGTAAGATAGAGGTGTTTTTGAGTTAGCTATGAACTGATTAATCACAACAATAAACGCATAAGATGTGTGCTTACCATCAGAGTACCACAGATGATTGGAGGAGGATAGCTTATCGACGAAGACCCTAACTGCAAAAGGTGAAAATGATACCTTTTTACGCTTCTTTAAAATTGGTCTTAATCGTCGAGGATGAGGAGAAGAGGAGTCCATGATATGATATGAAAGATGAAGAATAGAGCGGATATTTAGCAAATAGTTAGCTAGTTTGATGTGATGTTAAGAGTGTCATATTCAGGCTCAAGACAATCACCACCGGGGTACGTTGTTTGATAGTGTCTTAAATGTCTCTTGGTTTGATCAGCAATGGATATATCTCTTTAGGGAAACCTAACTAAAAAGGACAAGTGAAAAAGATACCGCCATCATGAAGGATACATTTATCATTTTCTCGAGTGGCTGGTGTGGTGATCAATGACTCCTTCTTCTTTCATTGTATCACGATGCATCTGATTCACTCTTAGGGCTTTTAGATAATGTGAGCTAGCAACAGATCACTAATCTAATGACAGCAGATTAGGATACTCTTGTTGAAACGATGGATACCGGCCTTGGACAAATTATTATTTCGGTAGGCTGGACTAAAATACGCATAAAGTGACACTCACGAATCTGCATACAATTTTTGTCGGCTGGTAGTCAGGGATATAACCGTTAATTCTATGCAGTCATCAACATTCACTAAATCAGCAGTGCATACAAGGGCTGATAGGCTGATATATTTGTGAAGTTCCAAGAACAAAGCACCAAAAACAACAGTTTTTATGACCGTTGATGGATGGATTAAACTGATGCGTGAAGAAACTGGCGGATCTGATCTGTTGTTGCTTGTTGCATTCTGTAAATGACCGTTGATCGATAAAC
>Ga0214481_100968_pt1 | contig 12897 bp, 9 predicted proteins | sample M1_20Mar14CPVII9_4_FD_165057 | JGI IMG/M metagenome (GOLD analysis project Ga0214481, IMG submission 165057) | Marine eukaryotic communities from Monterey Bay, California, United States - M1_20Mar14CPVII9sort6BwellG10 | ecosystem: Environmental > Aquatic > Marine > Unclassified | place: USA...
TCACTTGATATATCCGCATGTAATATGCAGCATCAACACTATCTCTAATACTTGATTGTTTCGAGAGAATAAATGTTTATGAGCAGCAAAGTTATAAATGTTCATGCTACAATTACTTACAACAATATCGTCCACCACTATAAGGCCGGTCCATACACCTAACACCGGGTAAACTGCTCCCGCCTAAGCGGATTGCGGTGCGGTGTAAATGAAAAGCAGGTGTAACTCCGATTAACTCCACCCTGTATGATTGCAAAACTAAGATTGCTACATGACAACAAACTATCCACCACACAACTATATATTATTATCTTATTAATCGATGTCCTCCCTCCGTCTGAATCCATGTCCATCGGTAGTTTTAGATGAACTGATTTATATTCCCGATCACTGTTTTGAATGTGACCCGTGTTGCTTTTCATCCATCTTGATCACTGGATTCATTATCCTAATATAATATTATTATTATTGCATGTGGATTTCGTTAAGATGATTCAACAGCCCTTTGGTGATTAAGAGGCCTTTTACAGCCCCTTGGATGTGAATCCGGATTATTTCATCTCATAAAAAGGTTGAACTACAATCGTACAACAGGAGAACCGATTGGTGGTATGGATAAGTTTCGGAAACAGTTAGTAATCAACAGAAAGGCGGATTCCATTACTTATTTTTTGAGTGGTCTGTTCAAAAGCGGTAATTTTGTTTATCGTGTAGTGTTCATTCGATTGCCAAGTACTATTTGGTATGTAAAAGCTCCGTTCATTAAGATGATGTTGGAAAAGGTGTTTAACGGCAACGATGTGCCTTATTGGGTGAGTTCTCTTCGGGAAATCTTTATCCGCCGACAACCACACGGCCCAAACCAGCTGCACAGGACAATGAACGCCAATGGGTGCTTGGGTTATCCCAAATCGGTGATTGCTTTCACCCACAAAGTAAGCCGCGCAGCATCGTCGCTTGAGCGCCACTCGCTTGGTTATGCTATCGCAAAAATACACAACGTATTTGCAAATAATATGAATGGATTGCATGAAGCCCTTCATTCATGGTCCTGCGAAAACCAGCCGGGCGTTATCAGATACTTCAAAGACAAGTTTGATCTGGAGGCGCTACTTGTCAAATTTAAGAAAGATATCAATAAGACATTCAAAGCTAAGCGTGTTCTTAACACAAAGGTTGCATTAGATAGGTTCATGTTAGATTGGGATATTAAGAAGTTTGTGAAGAACGATATTGGTTTGAATCACTGGCCAGAAAAGGAGCTCCGTTACATTTATAAGTGTGCCACTCGGGTACCTGACTTTGATACAATTCAAGAAGTCTCTACCAAAAGTGGAAATGAATGGTAATGGTATAATGGAAACTAGAGAAAGATCCAATGCGGTCTAAGGATATGTGTGTAAAATGATACGTCTTTGCAAGTCATGCGGGCACATAGTAACTAAAGAGTAATTAACCAGTTACTAAGTGTGAGTATTGTACACCGTATTTGTATCATTATACCGTACTTTCATAGGAGTACTATTCCCATTTATGTAACGGACTCCCAACACAAGCGAGTGCTTTAGGCAGTGCCTTAGACCAAATCTGAGTCCTTATGGCCAAGACCTTATCTATCTTGGCATTCTGATTTGCTAATAATGCTTGGCTTATGTGGAGCAAACGAAGACAATCCAGTATCAACTAACAAACTCAGTCAGTGTTATTATGAAGATAAACAAGAAGAATGTTATCATGGTATTATCGGTCCTAGGCCTATATTAGGACTCCATCTAGAAAGGAAGATATGCATTAATTAGTTACACAGGCTGTTACCAAATTATTAACAGCCCTATTTTGTTGGCAGAACACTCTAGTGGATGATCATAAATGTAGTTCTTATTGCAGATGGATCCGTTATTACAGGAAAACCCGAACCGCTTTGTGTTGTTTCCAATACAGGATAACGATGTGAGTTTAGAGCAATAGAGAGATATTTGTTTTGTTGTTGATTTATTGTTGATACTTCTGATTCACCTTCTACGGAATGCCACTGACGACATAACCCACCACAACAGATATGGCAAATGTATAAGAAGGCCGAGGCATCGTTCTGGACAGCCGAGGAGATTGACTTGGCAGAAGATCTCAAACATTGGGACGATTTATCCAACAATGAGCGTTACTTCATTTCACATGTGCTTGCCTTCTTTGCTGCATCTGACGGTATTGTGAATGAGAATTTGGCTGGTAACTTTGCCACTGAGGTGCAAAGTGCTGAGGCAAGATGCTTCTACGGATTCCAAATTGCTGTTGAGAACATCCATAGTGAAACCTATTCCTTGTTAATTGACACCTACATCAAAGATCAAACTGAAAAGATGCACCTCCTTCACGCTATTGAAACTGTACCATCTGTAAAGAAGAAGGCTAAGTGGGCACTTAAGTGGTGTGATGCCAATAATGCATCATTTGCAGAACGTATGATTGCATTTGCCGCCGTCGAGGGTATCTTCTTCAGCGGTTCGTTCTGTGCCATCTTTTGGTTAAAGAAGAGAGGATTAATGCCTGGACTTTGCTTCTCGAATGAACTCATCTCACGTGATGAGGGATTACATTGCGATTTTGCCTGTCTCCTTTACTCCAAGAAGCTTGTGAATAAGTTGCCTGAAAGTCGAATTGTAGAGATCATTACTGATGCCGTGGAGATTGAGAAGGAGTTTGTTGTTGATTCACTTCCTGTGGAGTTGATTGGAATGAACTCTGGACTCATGTGTGAATACATTGAGTTCTGTGCCGACAGGTTATTGGGTGCCCTTGGATGCTCCAAGTACTACAACGCTGTCAACCCCTTCGAGTGGATGGAGATGATCTCACTACAGGGTAAGACAAACTTCTTTGAGAAGAGAGTTGGAGAGTATGCCAAGTCTGGAGTTGGTGTTAGTGCCGAGGAACGATTATTCAGTATCGATGCTGACTTTTAAATAAAGAGTTTGTGGTCGTGATTGTGAAGAACAGTGTGTATAGGAAAGACGGGATAAATAAACTTAAATTGACACTAATAGCAAATTATATTCTTCTACATTACACCAATAGGGAAGACGTACTTCATTCTACCATTAAACCTCGTAATTTTTCCTCCAATGCCGTATTCATCGAGCGAGCTTTAACAATATTCTCATTGTTGTCAAAATTCAGTAATGGATTCTTCAGTGTATTCACACACACCATCTCCAACAAGTCTAATGTCGTTGATACTTCCTGGATAGAGTGATACGAACGTTATCCGAACGACGAAGGCGAAAGAGAGAGATGGTTGTACATCATATGTTAGTCGACCAACTTGGTTAAACACACGAAATCATATGATACTAACGTGTACTTTCCTGGATAAGATTGATGATACGAAGGATGTCGTTGTTGTCGTCGTCATGATAAATAACCTCTTGTTCAATAATATGATCCATCAAATCCTCAAAGTATGAAGTTGCTGCTAACTCAACGATTACAATATCTGTATCCTCCTTTGCAGTTGACATGGTGTATTTGTCTGTAGTGCTTGGCATCATGTATTTGTGTAGTGGTTTAGATGGGGGTTGCAGCCCAGTTTAATATAAGTGCAACTGCTCTAGCTACTTGCATTTATGAACTGGACTCGGGGGAAAAAAGGATACCCCTAGCGATTTTCTTATTATGTTTCGTTGAGAAATGCCACACCACTTTGACATCTTGGTTGAACTATGTATTGACAGCCTTGATATAGCGTAGTCCTCGCTATAATTAACAATTTAACAGCCCAATGCCCAATATGCCGCCAACAATAATCGGCGATGGCATCAAGTTTTATGTATTGCATAACAAACTACTAATATCCAACCATCACATAAAACAAAACAACTTATCACAACACCCAACCCCAACTAAATGTATCAATCTTCCAATTGATCAATCGAATATGAACGGTATGAATCATAGCAGCAGTATGGTACGTGAGAGTGTATTGCAATTATTGTATCGTTGTTGCCGTTGTTTCCAAATGATGTGTATTGTTTATTTGATGTTTTTTTATTATTATTACAGCGCGGCGACATATACTTATCATTATATCATCACCTCTCCTACCATTGCAGCTGAAGAACATTGTCGGTGGTAAAACACCAGATAAACAACAACAATTGTGTCGTATGCAGCAGCAGGTAGGATTGTCACCGATTACTGCTCCGACACATACTCAGTACCCTTGCGATAGGTATCAATACCATCCAGCAACTACTTCGGATGGAGGTATTAGTAATACTATTCATCCGGACGAACTGATGATCCACGTCATTAAACTCAGGCTTGAAAGGGACCACCAGAATCTGCTTTATCATGTGACAGGCGTCGAACTTGATAACATAATCAAGAGCACTCGAAGCTTCGAGGCAACTGTTGTCAAGTTACAAGAAAAGTTAAAGGACCTCGTTGAGGGTGTTAGTCATTCTACGGATCGTCCTCCAAACATGGATTGGACCGAAGAGGGAGCTAATGGTAGGACGGAGCCCGTTCATGTTGTAAACACCACCAACAATAGTTTGTCTCAACAATTAGGTCGTCAGTGTGAAGAGGAAAGTCTGCGTTTGTATTGTTTTGTTGTATGTACTTGTGTGTTTAATATGAAGTCTCGGTGATTTGGCTGCTTTGTTTGCTTTGTTTGGCATTCTGTGCTTTTATTTGATTACTATTATAAACCGAATACACTAACAGAATCTTTTATCCCACCCTCTCATCTCCATAACATATGACCATACCCCCAGGCTAACTCGTTTCCCCGTACCGACTCTCCGGTTTGTGTTTCAAACACGCCCGGTCATGTTGATTTACCAAGAGCCAACGACTTCTCTGTTGACATTGATATGCAAGGCGTGTCAGCTAACCAAGGAGGACCCGTCGACGATATGGATTTATTATTGGATTGTTCACTTCATTCTTTCTCTGGATTACTCCCCAAGGAAGACGATGACAACACCAAGGAGGCAGCGGTACCCGACAAGAGCAACAAGGAGGAGATTCTGCCTTATCTAGAACAAAAGCCACCTGGTAGCGATATCACTGCTAGTACTGGATCAACAACGTCCGAGAATACTCGAAAACGTCCAATGACTGGATGGCAATTATTCAAAAGGCAGTGCCGATTGGAGAGGAGAATGGGTCGGTTCAGGGGTACCATTCACTTCTTCAACTACTATTTGCTCCACCCTAGTAAACGTCCTCATAGACCCACCACCACAGGCGGTCAGGGTACTGATATACATGAAGTTACACAGTCGGATAAGGCTAGGTATGCACTATTAACACCCGACGAGAAAGAAGCTTACAAGTAGTGGTTTGCATTCCACTTCGGAGTTGACAAGTTAAGTGAGGAAGAGTGAATGTCTAATGTATGTTGCAGTGTCGTGATGTTGTTTTATAAGTTGATATTGAAGTTGTGATTAGTGACAGATTATTATATTTTTTTTGTGAAGTGGTGAACATATTATGTTGATCACTCTGGATGTTAATTTATGTTGAACGAGAAGTAATTGATGGTTGATAATATAGTAGATTATTCAATTGTCCACGTCCATTTTGTGTCTTCCATTCAATATAAATATGATACGTATACAAAAGTATGGTACCATATATTAGTCGACATTGTGTATAATTTTACTGGTCCATGCTAAGCTGCCAGTCAATCCCTCACGGGACCAGCACCATACCCACATTATTTAATACCCAAATAATACATTAGCACATGTGGCAACATTAATAATGCCGGAGATCATTAGTCAAAAAGACTATCATGTGGCAACATTAATAATGCCGGAGATCATTAGTCAAGGCAGTCTTTTGGAATACAGATACTTATGCTAGGTATCTTTAGATTTAGGATACGTCTTGAATATTGAATCGTTTTGTGAACTGCTCTTAAGGGTGATACAATGATTCTACATGAGTTTAATCTGTTCCATGATAATATATCTATAGATTGTAAAGATTATCTACCCATGGCACAACAACCACAAATGATTCTACACAATCATCACTAAATGACTAAACAAACATTCCAATCTGTCACTGTATACTTTATGCTTCTCCGTCTTCGTCATCGTCCACCATGATCATCATCCTTTTCCTCTTTGGTGTGACATGAATAGATTCAGCTTCGGATGAATCGTCTGATGAATCTTGTTTAAGGTATACCTGGAATAAACTTCGTTTCTTGGCAATTGATGGCCTTGCTTTCTTCATCTCAAGCCAGTCATCTTTTGCACTCTCAGCACTCTCACTCCTATCATCGTTATCTTCTCCTCTGTTGGGCTCCGCTCCAACATCCCTATCACTATCCTCCCCATCTTTGTCGTCATCAAATGAAGAGAGTCTGTCGTATGAATCAGAAAGATCACCGTCATACGATCCATCACTTGCTGTACCACACGAGCCTTTCATCCCACGGCAAAACTTTACTACACTATCCTCAGGATGTTCGACCAGATCTTTGTCTAGTAATGGTATAGGCTTTACCTCATCACTGTGTACACTTTCATCGTCACAGGAAGTGTCCTCTGAAATGTCGTTAAATGAATATTCATCGTCGGTATCAGCGTCGGCATCGGTAGCCTCGGCTTCGGTATCAAATACACAGGTTAACATCTAAAGAAACACAATATAAAATCGTCTGATGTGTATTGACGTGAAGGGAGATAATGATAATGATGTGATGTTTTGCAGAGGTATTTTGATTTTGAGACCCTTTATACTGATAAAATAATATTGATTGTAGAGATGTTATGTCAACTCCAGGGCTGTGTATATAACGAAGAAGTGATATCTTGATGTATCCGTTAATCTACTCTTTGAGTGAACTTACTCCTATGATTTATTGGCGATCAAACGATATAGAGATTAGTAGCGGTACATATGATAGGTACGATAATATATTATAATAATAAAGAATGGGTAGGGCTGTGGGCTGTATATGTTATAAATAGCCCCTGATGATGAGTTTCCTAAAAGCCTAGACTGTATATGATGTTATATGAGGGTATGAGCTTTGTAAAAGCCCTAGATAAATAATGTTAATAATGCATATTATTAATTACAGCCCTAAAAAAACCTCAACGCACATCGATATATATTAGTATATCATGATCATGGGCTGTTGTTACTTCTCGTACAGCCCTCTGCTGTTGATTCGTACAGCCCTTGTGATTAGTATGAACTCACTCCATCAAGCTCATAAATTTTACACATTGCAAACCAAACAATATGAGTTCTCCCACAGAAGAATCTTCAGTGAAGAATTTGATTACACAATCCTCATCATCATATAATAACAAATCACTGGATGGTGATATCATCTTTGTAGGTGATTACATCGATTTGAATAAGACATCAGATGCTGTTGTTGATTTGACGGAAGAATCTTCAGCGAAGATGAATAATTTGATTACACAACCCCCAAGCGGTGATGATGACGAACAAAATCTAGTTGACGGTGAGGGAAAAGTTGCTGACACATTGTTGCCGTATAAACTCCCGTTCAGTGCAACCAGGTTATCACGTTCATTTGTTCGGATCCAAACCCAGAGGAATATAAACACAGCCGTTAAGAAACGTGAGAAGTGGCTGCGTGGTGGTAATAAGTGGGATGTCGTACCGGATAGAAAGATCCCAGGTAATGTAAAATACATGGTTGTTGATATTGAAACACATGATTGGTTGCCAGATCATTTGGTCAATGATGGGCAATCCCGATATGGCACTGGTCGTGCTGTGGAGATTGCTTGGAAGCTTTTCAGCGATACCGGTGACTGTCTCGAATCAAGGCAATACCTAGTAAAACCATATGGTTCGTATAAAGAGATTGCCCCAAAGGCAACAGAAGTCCATGGTATCACTACTGAATACGCATCTAAACATGGAGTTGATGTGGATATGGTTCTGGGTGAATTCATCGATATTGTAAAGAATATCCCCAATGATGGTTTTGTGATTGCACACAACATGGAACATGAACATACTGTGTTGACGAACAGTTTCAGTCCTAGCCAGCGGATTGTATGGAATGCTGTCCCAAAGAGCGACACTCATTCTGTCCCGTTATTAAAATTCTTGCCAGAACCAGTCTTGACTAAATACTACCGCGGATCTAAGCTTCAGTGGAGAAAATGGGGGCTGGCGTTATCTGAACTGCATCGTAACATCTCACCCGATCCCGAAGCTCACACTTTGCTTGCCGACAATGCACATTTTGCATGTACTGATGTAGATATGACATGGGAAATATTCCAATACTACAAGTTGCATGCTCCAAATGGACTCTTAACGTGGATGAAACGATCGAATGAAGCTAAATCCACAGAGGTCCAATCCAAGAAAAGGAAGGGATCGAGAATGCCCTCTACTCCTAAAGATAAGTTCAATGCCTTAATGAAATGGAAAAAGAAAGCACTCATGTGAAGGTGATCTTTAAGATATGGTATCGTTGTGATAGAAGAGATGTATTGAAAGAATGAAAGAATAAGAGATAAAAAGAACGTTTTTGTGCTATTGTATCTTTCCCCTTTAAGGTTTCCTTATACTTAACACGGGTAAACTGCTCCCGCCAAAGCGGATTACTGTTGGTATTTGTATCGGAGTACTCATATATTTGTAAATCTTCATGCGTCCAAAATCCAAATTGAATAGTCAGTGGTTTATCACTTTCAAAGCCATCAATACGACTTGTTGATGTGAACTTGATAATGATAACATTGCATTGTACACATCCTATAAAGCCTAGAGCAAAGGCAATGACGGCAAAACCTGTTGGAGCTACACTTCTGCAAAGTTCGCGCGTTATTGGTACATCCTCGTCTGCCGATGATCCCATTCTCTTTATTGTTAGGTAGTATTGTGTATCACCACCATACTAGAGATGATCGAATGAACTCTTTATGTCATTCAAAGATCATGTACTAATTCCTACGTTCAATAAAAGATTCCACTTTTTTTTAGGTAGGAGAAGAGATGAGATGACGATGGCGTGAAATGTTGTGTATACTGATTGGCGGCGGCGAGCGGTGGTATGGGTTGTACTAGAGCGGCGACAGTAGTAGTAGGGTACAATGTGGGAGGTAATATGTAGATCAGTGATTCATGAACAACCGGGATTCAAGAAAATGGAAGGCTCATTTTTTCTCCCTCATTATCATATCGTATTGGTATGAATTGGTATATTACTTACAAATCAATATACAAGCGGACAATATTATATCACAATGAGCGTTCGGCATCTTCATCACATTCATCTTCACACAACCAATAATTCATCCTGGCCGTATACCATCATTTCTCCACTACAAGCATACTTCCTTGGCGTATTTACCTGCGTGGCATTATTCATTGCTTACAATTACTATTTCCCAATTGATGATCCATCATTTTTTATTGTTGCCGCATCGACACGTAACCGTCGAAGGGGAAGTAAAAAATCGGTACTATCGTCACCATCAAAGAGGAGGAATAGGTCTCTATCATCATCACTGACTAATGGCAACAAAAGTAGCATCAACTCTCAACCCTCTGTTGTTTCACAATGGGGACTGGAAAGAAAGTGTGCACGCATGGCTGAACTTCCTACCAAAACAAAGACTAGCAAGGGTAGGGTATACAAACGATTAGTTAGTAATATAAACGATAGAGCATCCTCACGTGTATTTAGAAAGAACAAACGATTATCAAAGAAGACTGGTAATGATTACGCTCAATGCCGGGGAGGAGGTAATCTTCATCACCCCATTGCTCGTAACCGTGCAGCTTATAATAAGAAGAAGAACACAGCAGCCGTTTGGTCATCATCGCCACCATCATCATCAGAACAGATTTATAATGCTGCTTCTCAAGAACTGATCAACTGCAAGAATGCCCAACCTCTACACAAGAATGTAAAAGTTAGTCCTAAGAGTGTTACATTCAAGGATAATGACGAAATGAATACAAGCTATTTATCTCCAACGTCATCCAATGAATGTATGGATACGAAAGTCTTTTCTTTTGATCATGACAAAGAAAATGTTGATATTCAACTAAGTAGCAGTGATAAGGATGAAACGCAGAAAGTATCAGACTCTGTACCCAATGTATTAGTACCAGCGAATGAAGAATCTCCTCTAGTTAGGATGAATGCCGTGTCTGATATATCTTCTTTGTTGGAAGATGATATTGTTCAAAGATCGCTTGCCGAGAGGAATATTGATACATCTGCAGAGGATGATTCCAAACAAACTCTAGTGGAGGGGAGAAAGCGCTTGATTGTATTGATTTCAAAGGGTGTGCATGACTACAAGCAGTCTGCAAATCAGTCTCATGCACTAGATTTACTTTCTGATCTCTCAGTTCCATACTCTATCGTCGATGGTATGGATGCTTCTCAAAGAGAGGAACGAGATAGATTGTTTGCAGTTTCTGGCATCCGTGGTAACTACCCCCAGATCTTTACAACAACTGATGCTAGTGGTAGACACACATTTCTTGGTGGATACGATTGGTTGAACAGCCAGACTGTTGAAGACTTGAAGGCTATTGTTGTTGACAATTTAACCGGTTTACTAGCAGATGATGCAGCTCCAGTTGAAGAAGAAGTGATCGTATCTGCTGATAGTCAAGCTCCAGTTGCTGAAGCACCAGAAGCACGGCTGACTGTGTTGATCTCGAAAGGCGTACACGATGTTAGTCAGGCTGTCAAACAGAAGGATTGTCTCGATCTACTCACTGATCTCTCAATCCCTTACGCAATTGTTGATGGAATGAATCCTAGTGAAAAGGATAAGAGAGACGTCTTGTTTGAAATCTCGGGTATTCGTGGTAACTATCCTCAGATCTTCTCTTCTGCAAGTTCTGATGCTTGCTTCTTTCTCGGCGGACACAAGTGGCTAATGAAGGCACATACGACTGGCGAATTGAATTTGTTTGTAGTCTAAAACCCCTGGTGGATAAGCTCAATATGAGCTCCAATATGTGTTTGATATAATTCTAGAATTCATACTTTATGTGCAGATTGTTGATTTGATACAATAGAAATCCTAATACTACAATTACATCTTGCTGGCCTAGTATGTTCAATCCATCCCTTACTTTGCCCCTGGAGCTTTACGATCGTTAGCTGTCTTAATCTGTCCTCCACCTCCACCGTATCCACCAAACAGATCATACATGTGCTGTATTGTCATCTCCTCCTTACTCCTACGCCCTCGTGGCATGGCAACAAAGAATGGTGGAGTCTCACGACGCTTGGGTCCTTCGGGATCCTTCTTTTCACCTGAGATGCGCAATTCTTCATTTGAGATTAGACCAAGTCGAATGAAGAATCGACGTACCACTGAACTGTCTTGTCTGATTGATGGATGTTCAAGAACATCATCTAGCACCTCATCGCACAAGTTGTCTATACGAGCAATCTGACGAGCACCCAAGAAGAAAGTCTTGTATCGAACGCTTGTGAAGAATTGAATAAGCTCTCGTACATCCATATCGGGGGAGTGTTCAATACCCACTGCAACGACAGTCTTCTCCTCGAGTAAGCCCCGTGCTGAGTCTAATACTAACATTTGATTCTTCATTGAACCTCCATCGACATGTAGGTATGGAACAACAATTTCTCCCTCATCATCCTCTTCCTCAAATGGTAACAACGCTCTTATGTTTGGATATGGCCGTGTCCCATCGGGCAATGTCCCATTACTTGCAAATTGCATCCGTCGTTTATCCTTCCTCATACGGTATTCAAGCGTATCACGATCGGGTACCTCAATCTCCATCCCCTCTAATACCTCATCGTCATCTACATCTACATCCACACCACTTAATCCGGCTATATTGCCATCTCTGTCATAGATCCGTGCTCTATCATTGCCCTTGAATCGTTCTTCAATATCTTCTAATGCACCATACCCTAATGCCTTGGCAGCATTAAATCCTTCCTTATCTTTTGGTAACTCATCCGATGCCAGGACATGAACTGTCGTTCGATGTTTACCTCTGGGAGGCCAATGTCTCATACTTTCATATGCCAAATGTCCAGAGTCACGTACTTCTGCAAAGATTATATGCTGCCGGATACCCGTATTGCTCCTGAAACTATCAGCCACTGCCTCCACAAAGCGTGATATGACATGAACCTGCCCTTTCGTACGGTATGTACCCTCCACAATCTTCACAGGTTCACGCGTCTTGGGCGTACCATCCTTATTCTTCTCACCAGGCTTAATTTCCACAAAGTCTGGATCGTATTCATCTGGTGGTTGTTTTTCTATAAAGTAATTCATAACGCAATTCCTTCCGGCTAGGTTACGTGATGCAACATTCTTCTGTCCTGGTAATGCCACACCTGCACTCCAGTTCCATGCTTTAGGGCGTGTTACACGATCTGCCAAGGGTGGAAAGATACGTCTACTTGCAAATATTAATAATGGTATTAATAAGAACAGCCGTAATATCCGTACTGTACTCTTTGCACTAAGTAATTTGAGTAATATCTCTTCCTCAGATGAACCCTGTAATCCATATTGTTGTTGTTTCTGTAACATATTCATATCTTCTTCAGAAACTTGTCCTAATAGTAATGATATAATACGCTTTGATTGCGAAAAGAAGTTAGAAGATGATGATTGTTGATATGGTGATTGATGATGTCTACCACGAGAATGTCGTTGTTTATTATCATTACCTCCTGCATAGGGATTGTATGCACCTTGTTGTTGATTTGCTTGTGCTCCACTGCGTTTACGAACTTCCATCAGTGGATGAACTTGTGTTGCCAATGGCGCCGCACCTGTCTTACCCATGACTATATCATTCGTGGTATGGTTATTATTGTTATTATTATATTGTCCACCATTCATATTGTAGCCATTACTT
>Ga0214481_100969_pt1 | contig 12872 bp, 8 predicted proteins | sample M1_20Mar14CPVII9_4_FD_165057 | JGI IMG/M metagenome (GOLD analysis project Ga0214481, IMG submission 165057) | Marine eukaryotic communities from Monterey Bay, California, United States - M1_20Mar14CPVII9sort6BwellG10 | ecosystem: Environmental > Aquatic > Marine > Unclassified | place: USA...
TATAAATTATATTTAGAGGAACTATAAATCACATCATAAAACAATAACAATAAAAAATGGTAAAGAAATTTAGCACAAAGAACCTAAAACCAAAGTTTCCCATCTCACCGAATGGATTAGAACTAGTAGACTGCACTGATTTTGTCAAATTATTTCTACTAGAAGGTGGCATAGCCTGCTGCTGCTGCTGTTGTGGAGGAAGCTGTCTACTACTGCTTGAAATAGGGACAGGCGGCGGTGGTTTCTTCTTCTTATTAGCAAATCCAGCCAATGCATCATTATTATTATCATCATCGGATGATGAATCCTCAAATGGATTAGCCTGCTGTCCTCCTCCACCACCAAATGGGTTGGTATTATTGTTATTTCTATTATTAGAGGGTTCACCAAATGGATTGCTACTCCCTCCACCACCTACACCGCCACTTGATGTAATACGAGAGGCATAATATTCAGCACGTGCGCCACTCATACCACCCGCACCACTACTATTAGTATTAGTATTATTAGGTTGTTCATCATCCTTCTTTTTCGATGAGATGGGAAACTTTGGTTTTAGGTTCTTTGTGCTAAATTTCTTTACCATTTTTTATTGTTATTGTTTTATGATGTGATTTATAGTTCCTCTAAATATAATTTATACCCTCTTGCTGTATGTGTGTACTAATATACGATAGGTGGTAGGTAGAGGTAGGTAGGTGTATGCGCTATGCACCTTATCTTGTGGATAAAGTTTTTACTGCAACTATTTTGTGCACAAGATGTGTACTCTTTTTTATATAGCTAGATCCTCTCGGCAATAATGTGAACTATTATTAAATATCCTCTTCGTATATCCTAGATAGACATGATGCAGTTAAGCCGTCATAAAAACGCTATTCCACCGTCTGGCTTTAATTTTGAGGGTTTTACATAGGCACGGGTACAAAAATGGTAAATAGGATACCAAAAGGGCATTGCAGTACCCCGTGAAACGGGGCTCTCCAATTGCAACTTCCCCCCTAGCCTATTACCACAGTACCAAGCCACTACATAGTAATCTATCTAATATATCGGCGGCGGCGGCAATAATATAAGCCAGGGATATACATATTTCATAGCGGTGTTCTTTAGTTGTTAAAGGATACCCCAAGCGTATCCTTTTGGCCATACATCATCATACCAACGTATAGAGTTACAAGAGAGCACAACTCATGACAAACGTTACCATCATACCCAAGGCTCGTAGCTCTATGAATATAAGCCGACGTGTCGTACAAATTGCAATTCTCTTCTTTGTTGCAATACGGATATCTTTACATTACTACTTCAGAAGTGAATCGGTACCTACAATTACTAATACATCATCGTCAACTCAAAAAGAAGTAAAGCACAGTAATAATACTCCACTCTCTGATACAGCTGATAATACTACTATTATATCAACAGCACCATTATTCTATCATATATCACCAGGAAGTAGTGGATCACGAACATTATACCATGCAACATGCAAGCTAGGTTTCCCATCCGTACATCATATATCATTCTGTATATCAAACACTCGGGGTATACACGGTGTGAATAGTACAGTAGTACAAGGTATACGTTCTCATTATGAAATAATGAGATTATATGAAATGGCATTAAATTGCTGCCGACAGTATCAAAAGGGTAATATACATGTAATGAACGGTGTGGTGGTAAGTACAAAGAATAATAATGAAACATCCATTGAGTATGCTTTGTGCAATACAAACCTTGAAGACTGGAGAGATGATATGTATCACCATCTAACAAATGTTATAAATAGTGGTATAGTTGGTTTATTTGATTCGCCATATCCATATTTGGCAGATCAGGTATTAGAATTATCAAACAAGTATCGAGCTACACCTCCAATTATTGCCATGACGAATAGAGAATCAAGTAGTTGGGTACGAAGTCGATTAAAGCATCAGATATTATTATGTAGAGCTGAGTATTCATATGAAGAATTGGGTGCTAGCGAGTTTGATATCTTTGGTTGTATTGATAGAGCATTCAATTCTTCGTTGGTAGAGAAAGAAGGAGAGTCGTCAGCCAAATCATATTTTTGGAATGTATTTCAATATCAATCGCCAACAAACTTAGATAAGTCAGATGTGAGTGTAGAATCAGAGCTTCAAAAGGGTATGGCTCGACAGTATGGCCATTTCAAAGAAGTGTATACAACAAAGGCTGAATATGCACCCGATATGTTTGGAATGAAGAAAGAATCAGAGCCAATCACTGATAAACAAGTTGAGGTTGATATTAATACATTTATTCTGGGCAATGCAAGAGATTCCATTGAGAACAAGGATATCAACAAAAAGTATCAATCTGATTGGAGAAGAACTTATAAACCAAATACTATCAATTGTCGGGGAAGAGTTAAATGGCATGTGAAGAATGATTCAATGGTTGAACTTTATCATCTTCCCAAAACTTGCGAGGTATCAAAACATATTCCTCTCATTCCTTTGATAACAGAAGAAGAAACAAATCAGAAGAAATAGAAGAGTCATTCATAACAAATACACATAGTAACAATACAATCTAAAATCTAACTTATTCAAACAACAATTTCTATTCATTCAAACGAATTCTACAGGTCTATCTCGGCCATTCGTCAATATATACTATACTCCTCATCTCTATATACCTTACACAATATCACCCTCTTGCGAAATCTTGAACTTCTTTATGTGGCGTAAAAGATCCTGTTCTTGACGAACAAGAGAAGGGGGCTTTTCATGATACACATCTTCAAACATTGTACTTATATTTGGCTTGGGACGACTCTCCGCTTTCTTCATGGCTTCAAGTACTGACTGGCGTTCCTCGTCCTCAATAGATGCAATGTCTTCGTCACTCATCCAGCCAAATTGTTTCAAGAAGTGATTGAATCTAACCAGAGGATCAGATACTTCCTTTGCGGTCTCGACCTCTTTGGTATCTCTATACCGTGAGCTATCGTCTGATGTAGAATGATGACCTCCTCGGTATGTCATGGCTTCAATCATGACGGGAGCACTAGTCTCCAAAGTAAGCTTCCGAGCTTGAGCTACCGCTGCATGAACGGCAAACAGATCATTTCCGTCTACTCGTATAGCAGCCATGCCATAACCTGGAGCTCTAGAAACAATTCCATCTCCGGCATACTGGTCTTCTACTGGAGTTGAGATGGCATACCCATTGTTCCTGCAAAAGAAGATCATTGGAACCTTTAGTGTCGCTGCAAAGTTACAGGCAGAATGGAAATCAATCGTCGAGGCAGCTCCTTCGCCAAAGTAGACAATGGAAATGGCTGCTTCCTTCTCAGGATTGGCTATAGCATCCAACTTGAACTTGTAGGATGCTCCAACAGCTTGAGTAATCTGTGTACCGAGTGGACTTGATACAGTTTGATAGTTCAAAGCACGGCATCCATAGTGGATCGGCATCTGTCGACCGCGGCCAAGATCTAAATCATTTGAAAAACACTGGTTACAGAATTGATCTAATGAAAAGCCACGCCACATGAGCATACCAGCTTCCCTATACTGGGCAAAGATGAAGTCCTGTGGTTGTAATGCTGATGCACTACCCATATGGATAGCTTCCTCTCCTAAAAAAAAGAGAGACATAAGATTGAGTATGACACTTGACACATATACAACTTCGAAGTATATACGTACCAGTACAAGTCATGTAGAATGATATTCTTCCTTGTCTATGTACATCTTGCAGAATCGTATCCATCTTTCTCAACCTGATCATTTGACGATGAGCTCTTAGTAATGTGTTGGTTGATTTTGTATCAGCATAATCATGCTTGGAAGGTTGCAATAGAGTACTTGATTGAAACTGCTCAACAAAGTTTGGATGCTGTAGAATAAGAGCTGATTGGAGTTGAGATAGATCAAACTGCTCAGGAATGATCTTTGTAGAGTTTGTAGAGCCATGAAAGTTACCACTTTCATCCTTTAGAAGAATAAGATATGATGGGGAAGAAACGACGCATAAGATATGCACACATATTTCTCAAGTCATCATCATGGATACTATACACATACATTTCAACTTACCATCATGCGAAATACAGGCCAGATTCCGCTAGGTACATCCTCTTCTGGTAATACAATCTTCAATTCCGAGGTAATTGGAATCTGTACATTACCGACATATGATAGATGCTCATCTGCTTCAACTTTCACTACTTTTGACTGCTTATCAATGGTATCCAGCTCAATCCTATCTTTCAACTTGTTCCTAACCTTATGCTTCGGTTTAATTGGTCGGGGTACTCTGATTGATTTGACAAGAACTAGTGGTGACATGTGAGTTGGTATCATCGATGAAGAATTGTTTGTTGTTGTCGAATAGAAGCATCGACGTCTCGTATCTAAAGTCGTGTCAAGATCATTGACGATAGATGTCACTACTCCTTTATTAGCCACTGATGCTATAGATGATGATATTGAAGCAACACGTGCTCCTAATAACTGTCTAACGATCATTATTGTGATATATGTTATCTATTTATTATCGTGTCATGCACCACACGATGTCATCTATTTTTTTTTTCTCTTGCTTCTTCGACTTGCTTGTGCAGATAAATATAATATCACCGATCCCCTTTGATACTACATCCAATATCATATAACTGGCTGCTCTTCATATCGTGATTGCCTGCCATCATAAACGCCATCTGATTGACGCTCCGGAAAGTTCTGATCAGAATTAGGTGTTGCCATTTTTTGCTAAAGTCGATCGTTTATTCGCCAAAATATCTCTTCCCTCTTCCACTCCTCTTATAAACGCAGTAAATTTTGCAAAGGTATCCTTTTTGGGTTCCGCACTAAGTAAAAATGAGCAAAACCACTAACAAATCTGAAATATGAAGGTCTTCCAATCATCGAATTATAGATGTGGAGACATCCTATCTTATGCAGTTTTGCACGCTGATTCCGAATATGGTACTGCCTTAGTATGAATATTGTTAGTTAAAAAGTTATTGAGCATAAACTGATTCACTAAGTAAAATGCATGGTAAAAAATAGCCATTTTTCAAAGGCCGATCTACACCAAACCGCTTCTACTGTGAACTACAAATATGTTGTAGAGAAGCCTTGTGCAATTTTAGGCCATTATTCCTGACCAATTTAATGCAATGGCCAATCATTCGACATTTTTGTGAGTGAGGGCCACTGTAACTCTCATAAAAAAGATACCGCGGAACCCAGAATTTTTAGTTACTGCGTTTATTGTACGGAAAACATCACACACACACCCTCAGTCACCTCAATGTCTACTCGTTACTCTCCTCTTTATAGTACTTCACCTCTCAATCAACATTTATACAATGAATTTCTTCGGTCAAAAGGAGCAGCAGCAGCCTGCTGGACCAGAGCCGGTATTTGCAGGTGCGTAGCTATGATGTGTTTGCAATGATTTGTAAGTGCAATGAGTGGTTGGTCGATAGTGATGGGGTGAAGAGCTAAGTATATTGGTTATGGAAATTGATATAGCTCGATATTTATGATTCAATCTATATACTATCTGGTGTTTATATGTTATATCGGGGGAGGGGGTGTATCTTATGTTTGATATCATTATGACTACTTGACATCTCATATCATTCTTTCTTTATATTATACTATATACCACAACATCATCACCACTTAATATTATAATCATCAGCCACCACGGAAATGGAAATGTATACACATCTATTTAATAAAATGGCAGGAACATGTTTTGAAAAATGTGCATCTCGGAAACATAAAGAAAATGATTTAGCCTTGGGTGAAATGTCATGTACTGATAGATGTGTGGCAAAGTATTTAGAAGCACATGAAAAGGTTGGGGTAGTATTACAAAAGGCAAATGAAGCCCAAGCAAAACAACAACAGAGTTTAATGGAAATGCAGAATGCCATGGGTGGTGGAAGTTAATAATAAATATGATAATGGTGAAAGTTATAGAAGATCAAACAGCTGAGAGTTGCAAGGTGTCTACTTCTTTCGGTTTTTAATAATTATCTACGACTCTTCCCTCGAGAATACAACACTCCATCAAGAATACTCATCATGGTAAAGACTCCGCCAACTGTTGCCATTGCACGGACAACAAAGTGCATGAACGGGACAGATTGCAATTCAACCTCTACAGCAAATGGATAAATCTCATAGACAAAGAAAATCCCTGGTAATACGGCGTTTTGAGAATCATGATGTTCCATCTTTTCATGTAATGTACCTCCAGTTTTGCCGCCCACATGTGCACCTGCCATTCCTCGATCAGTATCTCCAGCCAGTATTGCCTCCTCGTGGACTTCACCAATCAATGGCCGAAATCGTTCTGTATAAAAGTATCGATTCGTTTCCAGCACTTTATCTATCAACCCTCCAGTCGATGGAGACACTCCCAAATTATCTATAATATCTCCTTTGTATTTTGTAGGAACCACCTTTATAAAGTATTGGAATAAGCCTGTGGTGCCCGTATCTTCTGTCACAATCTTATTCACGCCATTCATACTCTTCTCGCCATTAATACCAACCTTCTTCATTTCTGTCTTGAACTTACTATCTTCTCCATTACCAATTAAATCACCATATTCGTCATCCAAAAAGCTCAATTCATGCACTATATGACTAGCATTGAAATTGATTCGATCTTCTGGTAAGAACTGATGTATATGTCTCCCTTCACGATCAACGCCCTCGCCCATGGCAATGTGAAAATTCCCAGCTACTCTATTAACTGTGAAATATCCACTTAGATTGCAACCCTCACCACCGGTCATCTTCTTGGGCTCATTCTTACTCCGTCCTTCTCTAATACATTGTTCAGCCAATGGCTGGACGGCATTTTCATTCCATCGTTTCTTCTTATATGCAGCCAACACTTCATCACAAGTATTACAACAATCACCCTCATTCTCATGAGCACCATAACACGGACCACAGTAATTCTCGGGAACCTTCTTCTTTAATGCTTCTTGATGTAACTTATCCTCTTCAGCTTTGATATTGGCTTCGGTAGCAATCTTACTATTCGAACGTGGCTTGCCATCTAAATTTAAACGTTGCTTAAACATCTTATCGGATATTTCTAATTGTGAATCGCCAGCAACATCAATTACATCTAAGTGCACATCATTGCAATGTAGAGCGGGGAAGGTAATGTTCAAATTAACTTTCATTCGTTTGCCAATACTATTGCAGCAGTGGAGTGGAGTATAAGATGGTAAGCAATATGAATAACGACAAAGCTGGGCTGATCCATTAGAATAAGAGTTGTTTTTTATAATTGGCCATCAGTAGGTCTCCAAGATATATATCATCATACTGAGCTCAGGTGTTGATAATAGCATCTATATTTCATCATAAGCCAAATTCATATTATAATTATAAAGCAATTCATAACTCTCTTTATCCTCAAAATAAAAGATACACCAACATATGTACTCATAATACATATAACTCACCTAGTATCAACAACAGTATGTTCTAAACTAGTACCATTCATACCCCTCCATGTTAACCATTCGGCTAATAATAATATAACCATAATAACATACCCCATTGCAGTTAATTGTCCACCCTGTTCAGTCCGGATAGTCATCTCACGATCAGTCTTTGGAAATATATCTAATTTTCGTACTATTTTAACTTTATTGTATTTATTATCTTCATCGTATGATGTTCTATTAGAAAGATCATTATTGTATCCATTACCATTCGTACTGTGAGGTCTTCTGCGGTGTAATTGTTGTTGTGAATTGAGGTGTGAATTGTTGTTATATGTTTGTGGCTGTGGTGAACTTATATCAACGGAGTTCATCGAAGCAGCGGATGGGGATCTATCTGCGCCGCCGCCATCATTTGACGGCTGCTCGTATTCAAGGCCTGCTATCATTTGAGGGCCTATTAGAGTTAGACTCGATAGGTTGCTTGGCAAGGTATAAATACTTATGAGAGTTTATGAGGTCGATACGTACGTAGAAACATAATATTACGTATACACCTCTATAGACAAAAATGGTGAGAAAAATTGTTGTGGAGTTGCAACACTGAACATAATATTAGGCGGCCTATTGAACACGGAGAAGGTCACCTACAGCTTTAAATATCTTTCATCATTGGGGAGTTGAACTTTCCTCAACCATTGATATATAAAGTTATTATACGGAGAAATATTGTTGCAAATTTTCAATTCTAAATTTCAATTATAATTATTGGTAATTATATACTCTTTTTGTATTATTGTTGGGTATATTAATACAATACTATCACACAAATATAATGGGTTGTAGTGTTAGTACACAATCAGGCGTTGGTGGATTATACGCCATGCCGAATGATGATGATGAGGGTATCCCTTATTGGCTACCAACTAACAACCAAAATAATTCTGATGTTATGGAGGAGGATAACAACGAATCAGCACAACAACAACAGCAGTATATATCTTCCTCGCATAGTACTCGTCGTACTAGCAATACTAATAGACAAAAGAATCAACATATCAAGAAAAGACCAAGAGGTCCTTCTCAACAACAACAACAAGATTGTTGCGCTGCAGCACAAAGTGAAACAACGGCACAATGGTCAGCAAACTTGTGTTCAAATAAAATTACTGAAAGTCCACAGCGGAAGCCATTTCCATGTACATTAGCTCAAGCCGCAGATGATGGAGTTATTGATTCAGTACCATGTAATTTAAATGAAGATACCAATCCAACATCATCATCAACTTCTTTATTAAAACCAAAGTCAAAGTTAAATCACAGTCCAACAATTATGGACCATCCATTAGCTATCAGTACGCCACAACCACAAATGCATACACACCAAATAGAAGAAGAATCACCAACTATCTTTACAAATAGACAATGGTTGGTACTGCCCGAACAAAAGTATGATATGAATACAGTACATCCAAGTAATGTAACTGCACCATTCTTGGGGAGTATGTATTGGATACCGGCATCACCCAAACAAACTAGTTTGGGACGTAAAAGTATTGGTGGTGGATTGGCATGTCAAGGTAGTTCAGATCCGAGTTGCTTAGTCTACGGTATGAGTGGTGACAGCGGTGTTATGGATGGCAAGAAGAATGTACCATCATTAATCTCTCCATCTAATACTATTGAAGATTATTCACCAATGGAAAATATATCTCCCACTGATGGTGATGATGAAGGTATTATTAGTCCATTTACTAAATTTGGATTACAAGATATGAGTATGACGTCAACCCCTACTGAGAATAATATTATGGATGAGTCATCACTGGGATTACGACGTGCTGAGAAGTTGTTGTTATCGTTAAACTCCACAGAAGAATGGGATGAAGAAGTTGACGCTGGTGAAGATTATGATGAAGACGAGGCCAACGATACATTCGAAACACAGGATGGTGTACCTCAGGGTAGTAGTTTCCTCCACCAAGAGAATATGACTCCCCAAGGTGAGACAGTTGATATATCACGTGAATTGTTAGATTATAGTGAATTAGAAGAGAGTTATGTCTTGGATGCCGTGAAAAGTTATCAACCACCACGACAGTTATTTGATAATGGTGGTATTACTCATCAGGCAGCAGCAGTTCATAAGGTGGGAGAATCATCGTTGATGGATAATATGCTGGATGAGTCGTATGAGGTTGTAACTTCCACTACTCCATCTAAAGAGAGGAGGGGATTGCAAAATATCGATGACGTCCAGAAGAAGGAAACTCACCCAAGTGCAAACAAGACGAGTAAGGGGAAGTTATCATCCCTCCTATGCATGGCACCAACTACACACTTGTTGGATTCGCCTGTCAAGGTTGAAAAGAATGGACAAGAGACGACAAGAGTTGTCACGCCTCCCTGTCCACCTTCACCAAATGTTGCTACTTTTCATACTCAAGGTGGCTCTCGTCGTGAACGTCATGTATCGACCCTTCCAAGCGTGAACGCTGGACAGCCTATTCGATTAAGAGTCACTGATAAGTCCTCTCATCGAGGTGCCTCTGGCCTCCAAGCCTCTCCATCTCAACAAGATTCCCCATGTGATTATGTCTCATATGACCCATACTTTTCAACTGGCAAGTATACAATCACTCTGCCCAATGGCCGACCTTACGGTAACGGATTGGTAATAAAAATGGGACATGGTGAGTTTATGATACTGCAAGACTCTCGAGGTGCGGTATTGGCCGTAATCAAGAGTCGATATACACATACACCGAGTATGGTTATGTATTCTCCCAAAAAGAGATTTACTAATCAACTTGCAAGTGGTCATCGTTTAACACGAAGGGGTGAGACAATAGTGATTGTCGACGGTAACGATGGGGAGGCATTATATCCCTGGGCATTGATAAGTAAGGGAGGACGTACTATGGGGGATGATTGTTCGGTATTTATGGTAAATGATAATGCAAGAGCAGGGGGGAGAAAGTCAACCTCATCCGGCATATTCAACGCAGAACCAAGCTTTAGAGGAAGGCATGAGTTTGATCGAGAGCTACACACACATACAGTCGTAAATAGGACAACCACTTCTTTGGAAGAAGTGCCTTGCTGTGTGATTGTACGCGACTCATCTAATCTGGATGCTGTTGACATTACAATAGCCCCAGGAAAGTCCGCGTTAGTATTGTTTTATCATGTGAATGGTTGTGCTCAATATATAATTTTGGTGATTTGGCTACTTCATTTGACCTACATTTGCCTTTGTTTAACTGCCTTTGCAACTCACATGAACTAACACACGTTACTATCTCCTCTTTTTCATCATAATAAACCGCTAAACTCGCATCTTCCAGGTATCGATCCACTGCTTATGATATGTTACCTTGCTTCCCATACAAAGATGGACGTTGAGCCCTTGCTTTCGGGTTTCTAAAGCCGCGGAGAAGAAGAAAAGCAGAACAATTGTAAATTAAGAGTCATTCTAGGCTTTACAACTATATTCATATCTGTCGGCTCTCCAACATAGCTAAACTTTTATTAGCATGGGCCATCCAAATTTCAAGCAAATGGGCAAACTAAACGTCTATTTCTCTGCATTATAATGAACGGCAGCAAATCCATCTTCATCTTCGTCACTGATTTTGATATGATTCATCCTTATGTCAATAGGATTGTCTTGATCAATATAAGCACCACCTTCCACAACATCTACTGGTTTGAAATCCTTGCTTTTGGTCCGTCTACGACTTGTTGCATGACTGGCACTTGGATTTTTGGACTTGAAGAATCGATGATATCCAACTCGTCTAGCCTCGGAATCATAAACTTTCGTATCGCCAGTCACAGTAATGCCGCTAATGGGTAGCTTGCCAAACTCTGCCAACAAGAGACAGCCATTGCCGTACTCATCCATCCCTGCCACGGCGATTGTCTGTTCTCTATCTGGCACAAAAGCACAGGCATAAGGATGTGGTACTCCTCTCACTTGTGCGTATGAATGCACTCCATCCATGCCAATATACTTCTTTGGCGATGTAACAAGCTTCGGCAGCATACGAATTGCTTTACCTGTCATGGAGGATGATCTAGTCTTTTTCTCACTTGCTTTGTTGTCACTTGGTCCATGAGTTTGGAAGACGTGTACAGTTCCATGATCACTAGCGCATCCTAACCAAGTACTATCGAGGCTGAATGTCAAGCAAGTTATAGTTGCCCTCTCTACTCCGCGCCGGAATTCTCTTAATGGTACAGATGATGATACAGAGGTAGCATCCTGCCTTGAACTTCCATGACTAGATCCACCACCAATTGTTACTCCACGAGTATCAAACAATCGAATTACAGTCCCTCGTTCAGAGGCAGTTGCCAGCAACGATCCATCCACACTCAATGCCAGAGCACCCAGCTGTGAATCGTGTGCATCTATAAAAGTTTGTCGTCGTAAGCCATATAGCTCTACTCGAACTTGACCTTTCTGAGTACTAGGAACGGCAAGTACCATACCATTATTTCTCTGTTGCGAGTTGCTGCTTCGACCACTTCCCAATACATTTTCTGCTCGTTCAACACCTGTAACCGTACTACCCCCAACACCACCATTATCAATTGATATCGCCACTAATCCATGAGGATTCTCACCAGTATATACCTTATCCAACAAGGTCATATCAGCAAAGTTATAAATATATGTCCGATCTCTTAATACAACAACAATCCGATCTCGTCGTAATTTCGTTGTTAATACCTTTTGTCTAAAACTCAAATCTCCAACAGTACGTTGTAAATGATCATCATACATTAACACTTTGTTGGGTGGAAATTGTGGTGAATTAGAATGACCTGTAATGGCAAGTAAATTTGTTCTGTATAACATTTCTATATGTGCAATTCCACCGTCTCCAGGAGATCCTCCATTACTACTGCTATCACCACCCAACGTTCGACGCAAATTTTCTTCAAATGGATGCACATTACATATCCGAAATCCACTTCCAGTACCCACTGCTAGACATCCTCCATCTTGATTGAATGACATGGTAAGGAGTGTATCATTACTATCAGTGTAGCCATCATCTAAATCATCTTGCATATCACTAAATGATTGATATTGCTGTTGAAATGATGAAGTATGTTGATGTGGGGTGGTAGATGTTGATGCAGTAGTAGTGGCAGAAGCTTCTTTCTCATCTGTACTCTTGGCATCATCTTTATTCTTTGTAGTACTATTAGATGTGTCTATGTTTTTGGAGTTACTAGATTCTTCTTTCACAGAATTTGCATCTTTTGTATCACTACCGGTTGGGGTTACGTTCGGAGTGTCTTCTTTGGATTCATCATTGCTTTTTGCACTATCAACGCCTTCTTTTTTATCATCACTCTTATCATTAGAGCTTTTGATATCATACCACAAAGTAGCACT
>Ga0214481_100974_pt1 | contig 12848 bp, 7 predicted proteins | sample M1_20Mar14CPVII9_4_FD_165057 | JGI IMG/M metagenome (GOLD analysis project Ga0214481, IMG submission 165057) | Marine eukaryotic communities from Monterey Bay, California, United States - M1_20Mar14CPVII9sort6BwellG10 | ecosystem: Environmental > Aquatic > Marine > Unclassified | place: USA...
AAACAATAATCTGCCACCTAAAAAGCGTATCAAACTAACAAATAATCATTCAAATACTTGCTCGATAGATGGCCTATCAACCATAATAAGCAACGCCACAAACAGCACAAACAGCACCACCAATAACAACAGCAGCAGCACAACATCAACATTGAAAAAGACCAAATCATGGAATAACTCAACCTACATACAATTCCGTACTACTAACAATCTTACTAATAATAATTGGGATAATAATGATAATATGAGTGTATCAACTATAGGTATGAGAAGTGTCTCCTCCTTAGGAAAGGGAGGTGGAGAAAAGAGAGGAGAAAAGGGAGGAGAAGGTAGTGGTGGCAGCTCCTCATCTCGTCTATTATTACCTCGTACGTCTAGCTCATTGTATTCGTCAATGTCAAAGAAGAATGAGGTTTGGAATAATTTCTCATCCAATAATAATGATTCGCCAACTTTAATATCTTCGGATAAGTCCACTATTAATAATAACATGTTGAGAAGGGAGGGTTTAAGTAGAGTAGGAGGTGGAAGAGAAGGCAGTTTACATCAATTGTATAATTTGAACTTGGTAATACCCACCTCCAAACAACAGATGAAGCAGAGTACTAGAAAGTTTTACAAGAGGGGGGGATTTGATAATGTAGGAAAAGGAGGGTCATCATCATGTATGGATGTGAATGGTATTGAAATGAGCATGGGATATTTTAGTAGTAGTTTGACAACTACTTCTCGTTCATCTACTACTCTTTCCCCATCTGATCTGCAAGAACGAAGAGGGAAGAGGAAGAGACCAAGGACTGAGGAGGTAGTAGAAGTTCCTCAAGATGTTCTTCCTACTCCTACAGAGGAGTTACCTCAAGATGGTGCCAATAGCGCTGCTACGTCGAAGGAAGTTCCCCAAGTAAGAAAGAATAGACCCCAAGAAGAGGAAGGGTCGGCAATCCTAGTCAATCTCACTACTCCCCCAACAAGTAAGTTAAATGGTACAGGAGTTATGAATGAGAATGCTAAGTATTTAATTGCAAAAAGTCAATTGTATCAAGCATATTTACAAGCTTTGAATCAAAATCAGGATTAAAAAGAAGAGTGTTGGGGGGGGGGGGGGGGGGGGGGGGGGGGGGGGAGAGAGAGGGTTGGGGTATGTTTTGTGCCTCTGCCCTTTCACTTTTACGGTTTTTTTGGCGGAAGGGAGAACGAAGGCAATGTCATCTAGATGCCCCCGTATAATCCCACATCTTAGGAAACTCTTATAAACAAGACAATAGCTAAAAGAGTGTGACGTTCGAGCCGCCGGAGAAGACATATGATATGTACAATAAGTTCGAGTTCGAATGTATAAGTTTGTGTATGAATAGAAGTATGAAGAACGAGAAAGAATAGGATATACATTTTAGGCTAGATAGAACAAAGAATAGTAACAAATACTGTTAATAGTCTACATTGATTTATATCGTCTTAACGCACTCAAGTCAACTACTGAGTTTCACTCCACTAACTCCACCTTCTCAAATTATGGCGATCTAACTGTGAGAAAATTTTCTCGCTTTAAAGCACCACGCACTACTACGACATCTTTACCTCGCGGCTTTATAGGTAGACAACAACAAAAGACAGAGATATATAGTGGGGTGTTATTTAGAGAGTGAGTGTGATATGTGATATGCAGAATTGGTATATGATCAAAAAGAAGTCGGGCGGCTATTGCAAAGACAATAGTAGAAAACTTAATTTGCAAAAATTTTGAGGAGAAGGGAGAAGGTTGCCTATCATAATATCAATACATGTGCGATTGATACATACCCTACGAGAGAGATATCTGAGTGAGATTAAAAGATTGTAGATGTTTGTTTTGTTATATGGGATGTGTTTTTATATCTATATCTGATAGGGGTCTTAGAGAGACTGTGCATATGATATGATATATGTTTCTTTTTTTGCCAATGTCTCTAATCTCCACGTTAATTCTCTCTGTAGTAGTTGATATAAAGTATATGATACACACCGGAACCTCTTAATCCGATAGAACAGCATTACTTGATAGCAAGATAAGCAGTCCCTACATAAACTACCGCCGCATAATATAACAAATCAATACACTAAATAGAATATGAAATTTCTACCCCAAAAAGCACGTACCAAAAACAATAATGCAGATTTAATATCGGATTTATCAGAAGATGAATTCTCAGAATCAATATATTCTACATCATTAACTGATGTGCATAATACTGGTGCGGTTAGACGATCTTATACTAACAATACTAGCAGCGGAAGTATTAAAGGGAGTACGAGAAATTCCCAGTTGAACAACAATTCAACACCCAGCAAAGAAGTGCCAAGTCATACAAGTAATAATCCCAATATAGAAACACAATCAACAGGAGGGAGTTCAGTATCCAGTAGAATTAAACAATTTGAAGCTAGTAAAATATCCAAAATTATGAATAAACGTGGATTTACTAGTAAGAAGGTGAAAAGTCCAAATAAGGGAGGTGGTAGTTTTAATGATGATTGGAGATCAGGTACGTTAATTTTATGTATGCGTTTGTAATATGTAAAGTTTAGTTTGAGATGAGGTTTTAGGTGTTTCGATTGAGTTTTAGGGGATTGTATTGATTGCTTTTTGCATATGTGCATATGATATGCTCAGTTTTAGTTGGGAAAAAAGTGTGCATATCATATGTCTCAAAAGTCTAACACAACTTCTTTCCTCACTTCCCCCCATAACTTTCTTATACTATAAATCTATAGATATTTCATCAGCAAAGAGTAATATATCATCTCTATCAGTAGATGATGGTCAAAAGAAGATTAAGAAGAAACGCGGATTTGGTAAATTGCGTAGTAGTCTTAAGGCATCTCCGGCAGCAAAGTCAATTTCATCAGCTAATAGTCGTAGCACATCAGGTCAACAGGGTATGGTAAAGGGCGAAGGGAATACAAGATCAGGGATAGCAACGAGTAGTATAGATGAAATGGAATACAGCACCTTAGCCAAACGGGGTAGTAATTCCTACGTCAAGGGCAGCGGATCATCAGCAAATAGAAGGAGAGATTCATTAAACAGTTCCAATCATTCAATAACAATGATATCATCACAGCAACATTCTCAATCAGCTGTGGGTGCTGCTGCCATGGCTGTGGAGTATGGTGTTGGTACTGATTACTTTATTGGTGAGATTGATGATCATGATGAACAGCAGCAGCGGGGTAAGGACCAGCAGCAGGGTATGGGTAAAGAGCAGCAGACTGCTACTCGGGTTATTAAGAAGGATAGAAAAGATTCAATTGATAACAGTACTGGATCGAAACAATCGAATAGTCGTCGTCCAATAATGCGTCAACCTATCAAAAGTAGTACAACAACTTCACAACAACAACAACAAACATCTTCACCAAAGAAGGAGAGTGTAGATCGACGGAAGTTACTAGCACGACATCGAAGTAAAAGTTTAAATGATCTGAGTGATTTAGAATTATTAGGTGAGACTGTACAGGCTGTTAGTGTGGCGTTATTACAGCAGCAGAGTACTTCGTCGTCGTCATCGGCCGCGGTGGGGAATAAGAATACAGCATCTACTACGACTTCCCCTGCTTCTGCTGCTAGTAGCTTGGCAGGTGAGGAACAGCCATATCAAATTATTAATGTGAAATTTCATAGATATGGATGTGTATGGGATGCCACGATACGAGTATTACGTGGTGACGAGGGATTTGATTTCCCAATCCGTGTTACATGCTGTGCGGTTGAACAACAGCAGAATGATACTGATGATGATGTAGATGTTGATGATGTTGGAAGGGGAAGCACTGCTACTAGTCAGGTATATACAATCGAATTATCATTAAAGGATAAATCCATGTGGGATAACAATTCCTATTCGTCACAAGAGATTGCATCGGCACTTGATTGGGTACGTCGGAAAGTGCGTAGATCATTACGTCGGGGGTTGGGAAGGAATGTAAATCCACAGTTGATACCGATAGTTTCGATTAAGATGCCACCTCCTCAGGATACTCCTACGGTGAAGAACCGGCAGCAGCAAGGAGATACGAAGAAGAATCCTCCTACTCCTTCTGCTGTTGACATTGCCAATACCTTATTTGAAGATACCATTGTGCAAGCTGTCGTATCAAATGATGTTGTGGCTGTGCCACCAAACGAGGGTGAAGTGGAGTTGCCAACAAGCATTGATGTCCCCAAGAGTATGCCTCCTCCCAGATTAGGAAGAACATCTCAAGAGAGCTCTCCCGTCAGGTCTAAAGGAACGACAAGTACCATGAGAGATATGACCGAGTCAGAGTATTCGTCATCTAACGAAGGGATTCCCATCAAGTCCAAGGTCAAGAAGGTTAATGATAACTTAACCCAAGACGAACGTCGGTATGCATCAAGGGGTCTCATGAGTCAAAATACAATGAGAAGATTAAGTCATACTGATGAAGAGATGGATGAAGATGATGACCAGGATGTTTCCCCTCAGGATATACCACCTCATGATAGCTCCTTAGAGAAGAAGAGATCTTCTACAAAAGGTCTTCTAAAGGCAGCATCACTAAGTGTTATAGCAATTGAAAGAATGAAAAAGGAGCAACGGCCAGAGGGTGAGATACGAATGGCAAAGAGAGGGCTACTTAGTCGGAAATCATTACGACGATTAAGTGATGATGCATTGAAAGATCTTGATAATGAAGAACTCTCTCCTCTATCGGATGATAATGTCAACCCTACCAACCATGTATCGAACCTTAGTGCTGAGAATTTAGAGTTACATCAATTTAGGCTAATGGGTAATCAACAGCGGCCACCTGAGGATGGTAGCCAGGTATCTATGGAAAGATCCTCTCTTCCATCTTCGGAGAATCTACGGTTGTATCAAAAGGGATTAATGAGTAATAGAACAATGGAGAAACGTCTTGAAGATGAGGTAGTAGCAATGGTAGAACAAGAACAGAAGGTACAATCATCTCTTCCTAAGAGTGAAGAACGCACGGCAAGGCGGGGTGTGATTAGTCAAAGAACTAGGAGACGTCTTTCTGATCAGGAAGAAGCTGATGATGATGACAATGCTAGTATAGAACTAGGAGACACTTCAGACTCAATTTCACTCGAACGGCAAAAGCAAATTGAGCAAGCCAAGTTAGGATTACTCAGCGGCAAATCCATGTCAGCATTAGAGATTGATCAAGACGATCTTCACAAGGCGGTATTGGCAGAATCTCAAGCATCATCTCTACACATGACCGAAGGTGAGATTAGACTTGCAAAGCAGGGTTTGTATAGTAGGAAGTCTGAGGTAAACTTTCGAAGGAAGGGTATCCTCAGAAGATCAAGTAGTAGCGTCACCTTTTCAGATGATGTTGGACGAAAGACGGCAGAGAGTGATATCTCAGAGGAAACGGAGAAGATCAAGGCTATCCCCAAGACAAAGCCCAAGGTCAAACAAGATACTAATGAGGAAGAGGACGAGGAAAGTAGAGATGTGCTCGTTTTCTCTGACAGTGAGTTGATCAAGAAAGATTCTCAAGATATTCTCACCGAGGGACAATACTTCCTTGGCATTAGTATGCTTGTTTATATGTATTCACATCTTCGCGAGACGTGTCGTATGGGTCATACTCGTGTGAAGATGGGTGATATTGATGTGCATTCCATCCAATCTCAATATCGAGGAGGTGTATGTGAAAAGTATCTTGATTCTACCAAGACGGCAGGATCCATTATTCGAGTTGTGATTGATGAGTTGGATGTTGCTGATGAACAAGAAGAAGACAATGATATAGTTGGAGATGAGAATAAGGAGTATGAAAAGAGGTGAGCATTTGAGTAGTGTATATCGTTTGTTGTCATATCATGAACCAAAACTAACCACACATTATTCCACATTATACTCCCTCCTCATCTCACAACCACAGCATCACTGCTCAATTCCGGACATGGATTGAAGACTCAAGAATCAATCAACTTGATGAAGAGACTGAGAAGATGATTGTTGAGATGAAGAGGAAGGTGGCTCGTCACAGATGGAAGCGTGCCATATCAGCGGTGAGGATCAATTACAGAATAAGCGGAGGTAAGCCGCCCAAGTTTGAGAATCCCGTGGTAGCACCTGGCTGTGAGAATCAAAATCGATTCATAGATATGAATGCCATGATGAGTGAGGCCAAGAGGAATCAACCCAAGTACTTCCGAGAGGGTAGTGTGATGCATAACCTCATCGAATCTGGCATTGAGTTGGTGTGGTTTAGTGATATGAGTCAGAATGATGTAGTCTACGGCATTTGTGTCCAGAGGGAGGAGAAGAAGGTTACAGTCGTATTTAGAGGCACGGTGCGTCTCTACTTGTTTCTCTGTTTGATTGTCTGCCTCATATATTGCATGCTCTTATACAACTCATCACCCATACTATCTATTACATTACTCTCACATACATAAACAGGTCAATGCACACAACTGGAAGATGAACTTAAAGTTTGATACAAACGAATATCGTAATCCAGTCAAGCAGAACTATCCAGGCCGTGTTGATGAACTTAGTTTACACTCGGGCTTTGCCTTATATCTCTTGAGGAAGCGAAAGGACTCTGGGATATCCAAGTTGCAAGAGATATTCGACAAGATTGATGACATTGGACGAGAAATGGCACCCGATGGGAACTACAAACTGTCTATTACCGGCCACTCGTTGGGTGGTGCCTTGGCAACTCTTTGTGGCTTTTATGTAGCGGCTCGATCACGCTTTGCTCATCTACCAACTATCTACGTTTGGACATTTGCCGCTCCTCGAGTTGGAACACAGGCATTCATCCATGCTTGGCAGCATCTCGAAAGGACTGGTCGGATCCGTCATGCTAGATTCTCCTCGACTCAAGATTTGGTACCCTTAGTACCCTTCTGCAACTTTGAGATGGATGATTTACAATTCTATAAGCACGTTGGTATAAGAGTTCAGCTTCATGGAGTCGGGAGGGTAGGCAAGTGGCGAATCAAGAGAAACCTAGACGTGACATATCCACTCCGTCATGATTGGTCATCAGAGATTAGACGTTGTTTCATGAATAACATCTTGGCAAACTTGACACTAAAGCCCGCAGGTGAGTTTGTTGTTTATAGTACCTCTTTATGATTTGATTAGTTAGGAGAGGAGAGCTCTCTTAGCCTGTTAGGTATCCTTTAGAAACCCAAACTTGTCGCTCACTTCTCTCACTCTACTCTTTGCCTATCCTTTCTTTTAGACTTAAAGAACAACCACAGCTTGACACAGTATCAAAAGAGGCTACACTTTACAATGACATACAAAAAGGCCCTTGGATCGGGAGGTGAGTCACATCTTTGCATTCTATTTAGAAGGCAGCCTCGTCTTGTTATTTATACTTGCTCACTTTGATCTTTCTCTTCTTCGACTCAACACACATCACTCAGTCCTCTACTCTGACAAGAGGAGGAACCGTATCAAATCATTAGATGAGTACTATCACATCCGAGCAAAGATTACGAATGATAGCATAGCAGAGGAAATCCTCGAACAAACCAAACTTTCAAGTTCAGTTAAGAAGGAATCAAGAGTACACGTCATCGTCCTGGTCATGCTTCTTCTTCTGTCGTGGCTAGCACTCATTCTGTCGATATCCACGGATGTGTTTGATAGACATCCAATATCCTTACATACCATGCTAATACCCATCTCCTTTGTTGCCTCTGGTATAAGTCATGTCATTCATCTTCCTGTAACTATTCCAAGAGCAGTCTATCACACTGCATCATCACAAGCTGGTAAAGCCTTGTCCTTAATCTTGCCTTATCATCATGATGTGAAGAAGACAGCCTTTGTTGGTAAACACGCCCATGATCCCAAGTTGACTAATTTGATTAACAAGCTCGCGGCACAAAGAGCGAATCGTCACCTTGCTCTGCAACATCATCTTGCTATGGCTCGTACACAAGATACCACATCATCAAGAGAAGATAATACGAAGCTCAAGATATTCGACAGCACAGCAAAGGGATTGTTTCATCTTGCATCACTCGTGGATGACGGGTCGAATCCAAAGTTGACCATTGCTGCTCCCCAAGCTGATGATTATATGATGGAAACAGAAATGAACTTGAACGATCAAGAAGAGGCCGAAGATAATGTTGGTGAAGAGCAACAGACTGAGCAGCTAACGGCTGATCTTCTAGCTGCCGAGTCCAAGCTAAAGCCTCTCCAAGAATATGCAACTAGCATAACCTTTGATCCCAAGCTTGAGAATCTATATCTCGTCGGTGTGGGAGTACGAAAGAAGTCAATTGTCAAGCTCTATGCCGTGGCCATGTACTCGTCTGCCACAGTCCTCAGTAACGCGGCGTCTTCATCATCACTTCATACCGCAGCTAGAATGTTCGACCCCTCTACGACTCCCTCTACAACATTTGTATTAGAAATGGTATACAGTGTAGGGGCGGAAAAGATTGCCGGTGCCATTGCCGATAGTGTAAAGCCAAGATACAGTGGCTCACCCTCGGATATTAATGCATTAGAATCTTTGATAGTCACGGGCGTAAACAGTATAGGAGGCCAAGCAACCAAAGGTACAATCTTTCGTTTTGATTGCTCTGAGGATGGCGTGAGTGTGAGTGTTAATAGTCAAGTACAGGGCTCAGCCACTTTTGACGGTTTGGGTAGTGCCTTTGTCGATGTGTTCATGGATAAGGATGCAGTTAGTCCTACGCTTGTTGACAACTGTGTCGAGACTTGGTCAAACAAGGATGCCAAAGGTCTATCATCTTCATTACTTCGTCTCAGCAGTTCATTGAGTAGTGATACCGTGATAACCTCAGATAGTGAAGAGGGAGAAGCTGTTGAGTCGTCAGATGATACCGCTGATATGTCAAAACATGCCGCGATTGAATCTCAAATGAAACCACTCACAGATTATGCCACAAGTGTTACATTTGATCCCAAGCTTGATGGTCTATATCTGATTGGTGTGGGAGTACGGAAGAAATCAATCATCTCAGTCTATGCTGTATCAATGTACTCGTCTGCCACTGTTATTGAGGCTCTATCTCAGTTCCCACGAGGTAAGCAACAGAGAAAGGAGAAAACTACATCATTACAGAAGGTGGCAAGTACATTCGACTCTTCTACAACACCTTCTACCACGTTTATGTTAGAAATGGTATACAGTGTAGGAGCAGAGAAGATTGCCGGCGCCATTGGCGAGAGTGTGAAGCCACGATACAGCGGCTCACCTTCCGATATCAATGCATTAGAAACTTTGATTGTCGACGGAGTGAATACCGTAGGAGGACAAGCATCGAAGGGTACAGTCTTTCGTTTCGACTGCTCTGAAGAAGGCGTGAGTGTATCTGTTAATGGTCAAGTGCAAGGAACAGCTTCCTTTGACGGTTTGGGTAGTGCTTTTGTGGAAGTCTTTGTGGATGATAATGCCGTCAGTCCTACACTCATTGATAGTTGTTTAGATACTTGGACTGGTGTATCTCTTGATTGATGAATGGTTATGAAGTGATGTGTTTTTGTCTCTGTGAGAAGAAGATTAGAAGATGCTAAAGACTCTAGGAATAAGAACAATAATAGGATATCACTTAGTATTACTTTGGAATACTATAAACCACATAACTATATTATGTGTATAGTGATTTATCATGAGAGCATAAATGTGTGTAGGCAATATGTCATGCTCTTGATGCTGCTCATCCCCAGAGTCTTCCCGAGTTTATTGCTTCATCCTGTAAAGTCTCCAGCACCGGTTAGTAGATGCTTTGCCATCTCATATCCTACACTCTCAACAAAGCCTTTAAGCCAAGGTCGAATGTCATCATCCGTAGCATATGCTGCCTCTCTACCCTTTTCATCATAACACTAAGGATACCGACACCAAAGAATACCAAAAGAAGAGGTTGAGAAACAATAATCTATGATATGACGCACCACATTTTATACTACTCACCTCTCTGCACTGTCTCTTACTACCTCTTGCATCGTTCCTATACGAGTATGCTTTATAACTATCAAGATAATGATTAACTCTAAAGTACGATGTTGAATATCTTGTTGGATCTTTCCGACAGTAATATGTTAATGGGACATGTATATTCTCCGCCTCGTGATTCTTCAATGTTCTCATTCGTATTCTACTAACATCGATAATTGTTTTTTGAAACTTGTTTATCCGTGCCTCCTTGATGGCATGATATCTATACTTGAGGGTGACGAATGATGAAGTTGAGAAGCCGTCTGGTATAATGTTGTCATCTCTTCCACTACCCGTCGTACTATCATTATTGTCAATATATGATCCATACAACAGTCTTGGCATGGATATACACGGACCAATTGTTTCTTGTGCATACTCATTTCCAAGCCTCTCAACTTCATTCTCTAATATATCAAGAATAGTCTTCCCTTCATCACCAACATGTGGTAGTCTCCTTCGTATATTCATTGATTCATAGGTTGATAAATGTGGTGGCCATAATTCATACTCTCCTTGTATATAATATGTCTGCCGATCTATACTACTTGTCATTAAATGTCCACCTAGTGTATTCTTCATTCTACTACTTCCTCTTCCTTCTGATGATGGTGGATACTCTTTCCAATTCGTCTTGACGACTACATGTTCACCATTCTTCTTATTGGATATGTTATCGTTATATATCGTACCATACAACATACCATTCTTTATATATGTATTATTCAATGTTGGTACACCAAAGGGTGGTGCTTGTTTCATTTGTACTGCATCACGAAAGGCAAAATCATTTCGAAGGTAGTATTTAGATCCATACTCATCGATAATTACATTACCATATTGTACACCATTTACACCTTGGATATAATCTATATTGTTTGTTGTAATGAGACTTCCTGTAGTTATACGATCACCATTCCTTATCTTCTTGCCATTGAATGATGATGAAGTGTAGTTATTGGATGGTAGACCTGATATCGTTCCCTCGACATGAACATCTTTCACTGCCAAACCAGTCTGTTTATCAACCATGTTGTACACATGCAACTTCCAATTACTCAAAGTAGGAATATCAATAGGTGCCACATCCAATGGTAATGGTGGATCATCTTCATTATGTATTGTATTGAAGGTAATGTATTCATCAACATCCGTTAATAGTACATATGTTTTGTTTTGTTGTTTAAATGTTGACATGCATTTATTGATAAAGTATCGTTGTCGTTTCCGGTGGTGCCATAGACAATCATATTCATCGTCTTTCTTTGGTGTTTTATTCTGTGTTTGTTTGTTTATGTTTGTTGTTATGATAGAGAATTGGTTAGATGAGTATTGCAAAGTAGAATATAGACACATGATATTGATATGAACAATATCTCTCTCCACTCATTTATACGCCAGCTACTCACCTTCTTCTTTTCTTCTTGACAAGGACCATGTAACTTCATACCACTCAATCCATCAACTGCTGGTAAATAATCTATATCATTCCATACTTGTATATCCAATCCCAACTCAGCATTCGTCCAACGATTTAGAATTGATTGTGGTGATAACCTAGAAGATGGATCTATTGCAATGATTAATGATCGTAGTGGTAAGATATGATAATGATATGCTAGCCATTCTGGTAATCTTGGGTTTTCATCATTGATTAGTAAACATGCTGATAGACCTCTATGATTGTGACTGTTCTTTGTGTTTGCAGAAGAAGTATTGAGATGTTTTGCAGTATCATTTGTAGGAGAAGATTGAAGGAGCTGATAATGTATACGAATGCTCAATGATATACAGATAGCAATGCATATCAATAGAATGATTATTAAACTATTGTAATGTAGTAACCGGTTTCTTCTTCTATGATGGGTAACCGACGGTATCATTTATATTAGATTGGTATCATCGTGTACATCAAATTCAAAGAGTCAGCTACTGGCTACTCGATCGTAGTAATAGTAGACGAAGTAGCCTCTCTAGTTAGTACCATCTGTTAGCAATAATGGGGTGCACCATCTTAATACACTCTTCTCTCTCTTCTCTAACGTCCTTCAATCATAAACCCCACAACTCTTCCTACCCTTCCGTTCAATCTCAATCTTCTTCTTTGCAATTTTTCATTTTATGATTAGAGAAAGGGTGGTGGATACCGTTGGCCAAAATAATGGCCGTTGAGATAGATCGGTATTAAAGTGACTAATGACACACAAATGAAGCAAATAGTGAGCCATTCTTTCTTAGTTTAGGTAAACCCATTGTATCCGGTATTCACTGTGTCACATTAACTGTCCACTCAAATTTTGCAAAGAGATGAATGATTGTTGATAGATCTATTGCAATCAATCAGAGAGGGTATATCTCTCGTATTCTATGAGCATATAGCTATATCATATCAAATAGGTAGTAAAGTAGTGGCAGGCACTCAGCAAACCATATTTTCTCCTCCATCTCAAACTCAAGGGAGCTGCCTAGCAATTAGCAATGTATCATTGATCTTTACATGATCAACTCTCAACAAGTAAGAGGGTTATGAAGGCGATTCTTAGCTCCAAAGAATCAGAAGAACTAGATCTACACGTTTATGGCACTAACAGCCTCTAATATCGACCTCGAAATGAAAAGTACTCAACTCGAGCAAGTGCTACTTATTGCAAATCACCGCCGGAGGCACAGATTTTGGTAGTGGAGATGAACTCATCAGAATTAGATGATAAGACCACCATTGAAATCGTAATCAAATTATCTATCAATTAGTATTATTAACAATAACAAGACATTCAGAGTTCGCCGGGGCCTCACGTGATATAAACACAGCTCTGCCAAGGGCATCGCCTCAGAAAGAGAATGACCCGAAGAAGAAGAAGAAGAAGAAA
>Ga0214481_100976_pt1 | contig 12843 bp, 11 predicted proteins | sample M1_20Mar14CPVII9_4_FD_165057 | JGI IMG/M metagenome (GOLD analysis project Ga0214481, IMG submission 165057) | Marine eukaryotic communities from Monterey Bay, California, United States - M1_20Mar14CPVII9sort6BwellG10 | ecosystem: Environmental > Aquatic > Marine > Unclassified | place: USA...
ACGATAGGTAGCCCTTCTTTTCAATACAATGGTGGCTCTATTAATACAATAACGGCGGCAGTATTACCCTAAATAGAATAATAATTAATATATCAATTAGTATTGACGTCGGCGGCGTTACAATTATACAATACACAAGAGGATACCCAACACTCAACAAAAAAAGATGACCTTCTTCTTTTTCTTACTCATCATCTCTTTACTACTAAACAATAATATAATAATACCAACATGCCACGCTTTAACACAAGAAGAAGAACGTGAATTAGCAGGACCATCAATAGAAATGTATTGCGGTACCTCATGGCCAAATGCCGCTAACGCCTGTCTACAAGGTTGTCCAGGAGGCACAAACGATGAATGTCAAATAAATTTAGGTCCTGATTATGAATGTCATTTCTTCACGGGTTGTTCTGCAAAAGTTGATCCAATCGAAGACGAAGACGATATAGAAGACGAAGATAATTCTTCCAATTCAGCAACATCGAATAATCGCTGTGGTAAAACCTGGCTCCATGCAATGTTAAGTTGTACACAAGAATGTCCCCTCGGTAACGAATGCACAATAGGTGGAGAACGATGCTTCGCGGCAACCAACTGTGATAAACCATTAGTAGAATTAATGGCAGATATATTAACTACAATGCGTGGTCCAGATCAATTAATGGAACCTGCCGATACGGCTATCTTAGAATCAACAATTAATGATATTATGCAAGAAGTTGCTGGTGAGGATGGTGTTTCGTTAAGAGAAACTGTAGTGGGTGATCAACAATTAGTATCATCACGTAAATTACAACAACGGTATGATCATCGTGTATTAATGGGACATGATTCCTACCTTGGAATAGATTTAAAAGTATCAAATATTACACAACGAATGTTACCCAGTGGTTCTTCAGCAATTGATGTTAGTATGGTAGTCACGGGTGATTATCGTCCCCCGCCATACTTGGATTTAGATGTTATTGCCGAGGATTCAATTAATCGACAAGGTGCAAAAGTTGTTAGTACATTACGTGAACGTGGAGAAAGGGCTGGACGTGAATTCTTTTCAAGAGTGGAAGGGATTGAGGCTGTACGTAAGACGGAATTAACTAAACGACCATCTAAAAGTCCTATAAGGACACCGACGGCTAGTCCAATGGGTGAACCGACAAGCATTCCTAGTTCTATGCCGACTGATAGTCCTACATGTAAGTTTATATTGTTATTGTGGGATTGTTGAGAGGTGGTGAGGCATGGGTGGGATTTTGTTTTTGGGGATGGGGATTGAGGGGGATTTATTGTTTAGGGATTTGTTTTATTGGGTGGAGAGGTTGTTGAGAGAAGTTTGAGGGATTATTTGGGATTTATTATCGGGATGGGGATTGAGGGGGATTTATTGTTTTGGGTGGTGGTAATTGTTGGGGTTATGTTTGTATTTGTTATAGTTATTGTGGGGATTAAGCATTGGTTTATTGTTTTGCAATTGGTTGGGATAGTGGAGATTGGGATTATTCAGGATTCTTTGTTAAGTTATTGGGCATGTTTGTATTAATAAATACTATCATCTAACTCACCCTTTCCCAACTTCTCCTTAAACCCCCAATCCACCCCATAATTAAAACACCACCACAGCCGTACCATCCACTGAACCCTCAAGACAACTCGAGAATGTAATCATGACAGGATCACGTGCAGATTTACAACTTGGTGCCGAGTCTACATCATCCTATGGATATATATTTAATATCCGTACCAAGCCAGATGCACCCGTAATTGCCATGACAGGATTTGATTTCTATACCGAAACAACCGATATGGTTAATTATGAGGTGTGGTCACGTCTGGGTAGTTTTAAGGAACACAAGGGAACGTATGACGGGTGGGACCTAATTGCGTTTGGAAGTGTGAAAGGACGTGGTATTGGACGATATACTGCCATTCCCGAAGAAACATTTACACCCGTTAGTATTCCCGGTGGTGGCGAATCAAGAGCATTCTACTTAACATTGGATACTATTAACTTGGTATACAAGTATGGTACCAAGGGTGAACCCTCGGATACGAAGTATCATCATGATTCACCGGATATTGAAATTTGGGAAGGTGAAGGTGTATTGTTTTATCCCTTTCCAGATCCCTCCGAGGCATACTTTTATCGTGCCCCTCGTCAATATTTGGGTGCCATTTATTATGATCGATTGTGGTGTAAACCATATTCTTTGTATGGTGATCTAGACAAGTTGGATGAAATGAAATGTCCTCGAGTACCCACCCAGAGCCCAACGTTGACGCCACCTACAATGGCACCCATTACTGAGCTACCGACAGTAAGTCCAGTTGAATCAACACCAGAACCCACGGATAATCCCACTGTTACTCCGGGCACGCCAACGCATGCCCCATACATTGTAAGTAGTTGTTTTTTCGATCACGTGATGTGTGTAGATTTACGATTAATATTATGATGTCCCTTCTCACCCTTTATCCCTTTCCTTCCCATCCTTAAAAACAACAATAATTACAGGGACAAACACCCGAGCCAATCAACCCCACAGAAGATCCAACATTATCCCCGACGGTATCATCAAGGCCAACTCCGGTACCAACCACGGCAGGTCCAACAATATCTCCCGTCGTGCCCATGCGGGCCAATATCGTTACCACCTTGCGGAATGTCCCACAACGTAACATGACACCAAGAGAACTTGAAAAGTATATTGATATCCTAACCACATTCTTAAGGAGACACACGGACAGTTCTATGGTCTTGGCCGGCATTGATTATTGGCACCAAGAGCTTGCATTAGTGGATGCCAAGGAGGGGACCGTCGTTGAGGTTGCCAAGGAGGGGATGAAAACACGAGGTGCCAATACTAGATACTTGGCCGAAGAAGAAGGCGAAGGAGTGGAGGGTCATGAAGAAGACGAGATTAAGGGTTTGTGGAGAGAAGAAGACTTACCCACGGGATGGGTGAAGAAACCCGAGGTTGTTCCCCAAGTAGATGCTATGGAGATTACTCTCATCCTACTCGTCTCATTTGCTAATCTGCCCGAGGAGGTACTGGGAAGTCTAGCTAATGTGGCAATTGAGGAGAATGAACAAGAGTTGCTTGATCTATTGAAAGAACAGCGTGCCTTTTACACCTTCTTCAAACGAGTAGATGGTGTATCTAGTATTTCAATTGACAAGGTAACGCCTCCGCCGACACCCGATCCTACCACGGCAGCACATTACGAAGCAATCCTAGCCGCACAGGAGGCTCAAATCCTCGAAGAAGAAAGTGTTGAGGAGTCTGGAATGGGATTTGCCGTCTTTATTGGACTAGGAATTGGTTTTCTTTGGTGCTGCCTAACTGCTATATCTGTTGCATACCTCATGTCGGCAAGAGGTGAAATGGAGGAGCAGCGGGACATGGAGAACCTCCTAAAAGCTGAGAAGGCTGATCCATTGAAAGACAACCCCGAAGGTAGTACTGATTCAGATGATGTGAATGATGAGAATGATAATAATACCAAGAACAGAAGGAGTTTACGGCGAGGCAGCACAGTGCCGATGGGTGATTCAGATGACAAAGATATGTACATTAAACGAGTCGATAGTGACGAGACAGATGACCCGTTTGATCAGACTAAGAATACAAGGCTTGCTCCCAAGACCCGAGTCGAACTATCCAAGTCTCAAATGGCCAACAAGTCTAGTATTAGAAGATCGTCCGAGACGTCTGGCAGATCTGACCCAGATCTGGAGGAGATTGATGAAGAGAAGGAAATGTCAAAGATTGCATCATCTTACAATCCAACTAGTACAAGACGTCAATCAAGGAAGGATCAAGGTGCAAAAGCAACGGCTCGATCTGCGGTTGTTACAGGAGTTGCTGTAGCTGATGCCGATGATAATCAAGAAGCCACTCGTCGTCATTCGACTGGTGATGCTGCAAGAAGGTCCGAGCAACGAGCAAGAGCCAAATCAATGATTCAGCAGAGTGGAGATGGTGGCCACCGTCGTTCTGGCACCCATCGTGGTTCTGCTGTTGGTAGGGCTAGTATGCGGACCTCCACTATCAGAGCTTCTACATCCTCTGCCGAATCACCACGAACTCCTCCTCGAGCAGCACATCGAGCCTCTGTTCGTGGTTCAGGAAACCGAGGTTCCGCTAATAGAGCAAGTATGAGAGCATCTGGTACCTCGACCACAAGGAGGGAGAGTGATACCATGAGAGATTCTGGGAACTTGGGAGCTAGTGATAACAAGGCTAGTATTGGATATAGACCCAAGTCCTCTTCAAGAACACGGCCAACAAGTAGAGAAGAAGGAGGAGATTTACGAAATTCAGACTCAAATGTACGAAGAAAAGAAAGGCGTAGTTCATCAAAGCAGAGAGTTAGCCAATCGATGATCGGTTAATGAATGAATAGGAGCACTGCTTTGTTCTGTATAGTTAGATATAAGTGTATTAGTAGTTTGTGTCGTAAGAATTACTCTCTTTACATTAAACATAATACCTATTCAATTCTTAAATCTATCTTCTACAACACACCAGAATCTTTTTAGGATAGCAGTTATCCCTCCTCATCCCCAAAGAACAACTATTCTCACCCACTAAAAGAAAGCCTCAAACTAAACACACACTACACCCGACCCTAACTTTCTACACTCACGCTTCTTCCCCTCCATCTAACACACTTAATCTTCCTTTTCACTACTTCTTCGACTACCCCCATCTTCACTACCCTCAACAGTAGACATGGTACGAATCCCTGCCACTGCAGCTAAGATCTCATCCTTATTTAATTGAATTAACGACTCCTTTAATGTAGTAGTAGATGCCCGCCTGTACATTTCCTTCCGTACGCTTGATTTAACACTACCAAGTAAATTAGCCTGAGATTCACGTAATCCAGAACTACCAATGTAACTATTTCTACTCCACTTATCAAACTTGGATGCACCAAGTGCATCACGACGAACTTGTCGAGGTGGCATTAGATCATGTCGTTCTTTAATAGCCGAGGAATAACCAAAGACTGTAAAGTCCATCTTGTACATTTCGTAACATAAATCCATTGTTTCTTGATCATAGAAGTCGTACCACTTTAATCCAGTCTTTCTAGAGTTGGTATGTGGCATTCCTAACAAGGCATCTCGAACAATATCTGGCAAGTCACTCACACTATTATCCATTTTTGCAGCCTCCTCGGCACCCTCCTTCGTTTTTAATAACTTTAATTCCTCTTGCTTGACAATACTTTGTACCAATTGCTTACCATTAAAATGTGTATATTCAAACATTGGCAAATAATGACAAGGCGTATACCAATCTTCCTTCTCATCACGTTCTAAATAGTGACGCATCCCCTTCTTCCAACGACGCATAAATGCTGAAAAGCTCTCACCTTCTCCAAAACGATTATACCCGTAAATTGAAACCATTCGTGAGTATGGATTCCTCACAATTGCCAAACTACACATATTATCCATCTGTTCAGTCGAAACATATCCATACCCAAGTAACTTCGGTGCAGTTAAATGCATAATATAACCATGTTTATTAGTACCCGTACACCAATCTAATGCCTCACATACTCTGAATATACCATAGTGTACAAACCACAAGTACCACCGATGGACAGGTGTGATACGTCCAATGACTGGTGCGGTACATATAATAGTTGTAAAGAATGAAACAAATATTGATAGAATTGCCAACCAACCATTACAAGTAATACCAAATAATGATAATGGTACCAATTCCACATTCATATATGACAATATCAAACTAAATATCAATAACAATCCACAAACTACATTCTCTTTAGTCTTTATTGGAAAATTCGCTTTCTCCAATTGACCATAACGCATAAAGAAGTATTTCATGGCATTCGACTTGATGAAGCCACGACTTTGTATGACTTTTTGGGGTACATTAAAATGTTGCATTAGTGACGTACCGCCGCAGCGGGGGACGTGTACGAAGAATAAATGTTGAGAGAGTGGTATTTCATTGTTGGGTGTTGATTTTATTAACCACGGCATTGTTTGATATCGAGAAGGACTAGAAGAAGACTCACTAAGATGAAAAAAGGTAATGATGCCTTGGGTGGATCTTTGCTACTATCTAGCCACTATTGTAAATGGATATGAGATTGGAAATTGGAAGGGCAAGCAATGCAATTTGTCGAAATTTTTGGTCAAAAGATACGGTATCCTTTTTTATGTTATGGATCGCTGGTGCGACCCAGATTGCTTCGCAATCATTGCTGGTAAGGCTCGACCGCAGGCAGTTTTCATAGTCAACCGTGTTTTGTGTGGTCCTTAACGGTGGCTTTGCAATAGAGAAAATTAAGAGACAAGATACTGCCTGACTTAAGTATTCTACTTTACAATGCACCACGAATGTTCTATCTCTTCTTTCTTGCCTTCTTTCTTGGAGTACTCTTCTTCTTGGACGAGGCAAGCTTCCTCTTTCCATTAAGTCCAGCATTTGTCCTTGCTAAATTGCAGTTCCATAGTGACTTAAATTAGAATAAAGCTAATCTATTTTTTGATAGCATTGCATCTATACTTTTTTGTAACTGCTGGGCTTGATATTGTAATGCTAATAGATCTACTCTGAAGCGTTTATCTATCTCTTCTTTGCATCGCTGGTTCAATAAACAATCATTTACCTCTTCTTTTGATTTTTTGTTCATATCTATTGCAATATTCCTGTATATAGCCTTGTGATCCTCCGTCATATCTTTCCAACCTTGTAGAACCATTGATCTGAAATGTTCAAATGTTTCTACTTTCTTTTCCTCTCCTGACTTGGGATCTATATAGTATGCATTATGATTTTTAATAGCTTTCCTCCTATGCTGCCTCTTCTTATCAAATGATTTGTGTACATTAATATATTCGATGAACTCATTCATGTTGGTAAACTCATTTTCTCTATTGAATATCTCTATCGACCTTCTTTTAGTGTACACATTCCATGCATTCAAGCGTAATGGTCGGTGATGCTTCATCCTAAATATCTAGCTCTGTGCATATGTGATGTTAGTACTCTCTAGTTGTTAATAATGAGCAGTTCATTGAAAAAGTTATGCCAAATTGTCGAAATTTTTAGTCAAAAAGATACGGTATCCTTATAAGTTGTTACAGCATGATGTTGCTAGCTATCCTAACGTCATTGAAGTTGTTCTGTATTTGCATCAAACCATAGTGGATATACCATTAGTCAGTAGATAGACATAGTAGTTATTACTACGACGAAATATAGTAGTGCATCATCTCGCCGTCCAGCGATAACAATCCAATTTATAAAGTTTTACTGCAATACACAATTATTTATATAATTAAATCAGAATATATCGCTTTAATAATCATGCCTACTGCACATAAGGTTCTCGTCAGAGCGGGTGAATCTGCCCTGGGCCGTACTAGTAGTGCTACCGCCACTGCCACTGCTGTGGTGTCCACTTCTGCAAGTGACGGTAGATGGAGTGAATATGAGCATAAGTTATTCCTCCAAGGATTAGAACAACATGGTAAGAAGTGGGAGAAGATCGCAGCTGTAGTTGAGACGAGGACAGAAAGGCAGATAAAAAGTCATGCTCAGAAGTATTTTGCTAAATTGGAGGGATTGCAAACTAAAGAGATGGATGAATTGATGACGTTTGGTGTGGGTTGGGATGAAAGATTTCAGCAGCTCGTGGAATTTAAAGAGCAAAATGGACACTGCCGAGTTCCAAAGAAGTACGAAGCCAATACACAATTGGGATATTGGGTGGATAATCAGCGCACTGCATACAAGAAGAATAAGCTTTTGCCTGAGCAAATTAAGAGTCTCGAGGGTATTGGGTTTGTATGGTTATTAAAGAAGCTCGAAATTGTGGGTTGGGATGAAAGGTTCAAACAGCTCAAGGAATACAAAGAGCAAAATGGACACTGTCGAGTTCCAAAGAGATATAAAGCCAATACACAGTTAGGATCATGGGTACGGACACAACGTCACCTATGTAAGAAGAACAAGCTTCTACCTGAGCAAAAAGATCGTCTTGAGGGTATTGGATTCGAATGGGAACTACGGAAGCATTTAGGATGGGATGAAAGATTTCAGCAGCTCGTGGAATATAAAGAACAAAACGGACACTGTCGAGTTCCTCAGGAATACAAAGTTAATCCGCAGTTAGGTGTATGGGTGAAGGATCAGCGCTATCTTTACAAGAAGAAGAATAAGCTTTTGCCTGAGCAAATTAAGAGTCTTGAGGGTATTGGATTTGCATGGGTATTAAAGAAGCATGAAATTGTGGGTTGGGATGAAAGGTTCAAACAGCTCAAGGAATACAAAGAGAAGAATGGACATTGTCTAGTTCCTCAGGAATACAAAGTTAATCCGCAGTTAGGTGTATGGGTGAAGAATCAGCGGCTGGCGTATAGGAAGCAAAGTGGGAGAAAGATTACAGAAGAGCAGATTAGGAGTCTTGAGGGTATTGGATTTGTATGGAAACCACCTCGAGGGGGATACAGATCATAATAGTTACAATAGAGTTAGATACATAATCTAATCTGTACAATTGACATATATCTATTCCTTAAGCAAAGTATACATAATCATATGTCTATTCTTTATTTAGTCAATTCTCTTGCTCATCGGATTTTAAGTCCAAACTTTCTTCACAGACGTTACCTTCCTTATCAGTGGTATTCCTTGTCGATCCTCCACCTCCACCACCCATACCGCTAGTATCCTCACGTGTCAAATCATTGACAAACTTATCATACATATCGCCCATCTTACCATCCCCAGGCAGTGTCGAGAAGATGTTCATATTACTAGCAGCCTTTAATCCCTCTCTTAATAAACTTTTCGTCGATGAACTAATGCCTCCACCATCACCTACCACACCACGGAATGTCAACAGCACTACCTCTTCACCATTTACTATAATCTTTTGTAGTTTGTAACTATGTCGTTTACCAACTGATACTGCCACTTTCGTTTCAACATCTCCATCGACAATGGTAAGGTACCAATAATCACCCGAGGTTGAGGTAGTATCATCAAACACATCACTTCGATAATTGATCATTAAACTACTACGATTCGTATCCTCTTTTTTTGATAATGTAACATGGATTGATGATGTGCCAAACTTACGGCATACTTGTGCATTTGCTATTGTTGACCATTTGTCATCATTGATACTTGATTTATCAATTTTGTAAAAGTCTTTTGTTTTCATCAAAAAACTGGGTATGTCAAAACTGGTCCATGGCGACTCTGTTGTCGATATAGAAGTAGTGGTATCATCGACTGTTGACTCTGATTCTATGCTGTTCACCTCCTTGACTGCTTTAGGAGTAGTGGAGAGTGCTTCCACTTTGGTGGAAGTCTTATCGTCGATATCGTCGACAGCTTTTTGGTGCACATCTTTCTCAACTTTTGACGACTCCACCACATTCTCAGTTGCAGCAGCAGCAGCAGCAGATCCTACTACCGATATAGCGGCTGCGGCTATTACTATTGAAGATAGTAGACGTACCATTATTGTTTATATAAGAGGTTCTATTGATGAGGCAGTAGCTCGATAGGCGAGAGGAGTTTTGATACCACGAAATACTCTCATTTTGGGCTCATCTACTGCCTTTTTAGCCGAGAGCATGGAGAATGAGAGACAGAACATAATATTGTTCTGTTGATATCATCATTACAATAGGCAATGCAGGCCAGTATATTGCAATTAGAATCAAGTATTATGGTATTGATATTGATATAGGATGGCGACGGCGACGGCAAAGAATCACATCGGCAGGTTAGTAGCTCCACCAACAAACCACAACAATAACAACAATGATGACGATACTAATACTAGCCAAATCGACGACATAAGTCAAGTAAAGGTATATCAGTTCGATGATGACACGAACGATGAGGTATTACTAAACTTTGCAAATTCATTAGCCAATGATTTGAATAAGAGTATAACTCATAACAAGAGTAGCCGGTGGCCATCTGTATTATCGAGACGACTATTCAATAGAGTCAGCTTAGCAAAGAAGAGATATGTCTCAAGAGATAGATAGGAAACAAATAGTATCGAGTGTGGAATAGTATAGAAAGAATGATGTATGATGAGCTAACTGTGTATATAGTATGTATGATGTGTCGGGAAGTGGAGTATGAGTATGATTATGAAGTATAAAGAAGATGGTGATGATAATTGATCACAAGATATGTACAAATACAAAGGCCTTTGCCCTGGGTAGAGAAGAGATGAGACACAAGTAGACTTACATCATCTGATATGACAAGTAGCAGTATCAACTCTAAGGTTACGATTCACATCTTGAGCATTCTATCAAGTATAACGAGGTATCGGGTGCTTAAGTTTGTGTTCTTTTGAAGATACCTTTGAAGTATTACCTGAGATATGATAATGATGACCAGAGCATCTATGTTATCAGTCAATCGGAAGTACTCATAAGCTTAAACATAAAGTTCAATCACATGGGTACCTAATCTAATTGCATATCACTCTCGTCCGAGTCCGAGTATCCTCTTCTCAAATTTTAGAGTAATTATGGTATTAGTATTAGAGAAGAAGAATGGTACACTACTGCAAACTATTATAGTTTTTGTTGCACATAGGAACACTTCCCTTCAATATGTGCCAGTATTGATGATTGTACATCTACCTAACTAACGGACCAAATGTGTCTTTATTGGTAATATGTGGCCAAGATCAAGATACCTCTGATTTTTAGTCGCACCAAAGAGGCATTTGTTGAGGTCAGTTACGACGAGTGAAGTAGTTGCAAGGTTTGGATAGAGATGTAATGTAATATGTCATTAGCGTCATAATGTATACAGACTTGCTCATTCATATGTCACCTCGTTTTTGTACATGTGACTTGTCCGTGTCCGTGTACTTTTAAAGATACCTCCTCACACTCGACACGAGTTCATAATCCTGAGAGTTGACAAGTGAGAAAGATTTCAACAAAGTTCACACAACAGCTCCACCCATAACTTCATTTCATTGCAGTGGAGTATTAAACAACTTTACCAACCATGAAATTAGTATTACCAGCCGTTGCCTGTATCGTCGCTAGCGCTACTCTATCGAGTGCCGCTGAGGTAAGTTATTTTGTGTTCAAGTATCGTCAGTCAAAAGTATATCGTCGTGAGATGCTCATCACCAATTCCACTCATCAATCCTTCTCATATTATCCATTGCAATACATGTAGCCCCGTCTTCATCTTCGTCACGTTGCCGATTATGAGTATGATGAAGTAGGAGCATACAACAATCCAGCTAGGCACGCGAACGGCCGCGGGTGAGTATAGTCTCGAGACTCGTCCACACAAACTCCTTCACCAACTCTCATGATTCAATGTGTGTGTCTCTCTCTCTCTCTCTCTGATATACCATACAACATACATACATCATAATTAAACATTAGAAACCATGGCAAAGGGGCAGCTAGACGGGCAGAAAGGAGTGCCGCAAGGAAGGTTAAAAACGCAGCGAAGAAGGCTGATCGTGCAACAAAGAAGGCTGCCAGGAAGGCAAAGAAGAAAGCAGGGAATATGTAGGGAAAAAAGCCAAGAAGGCTGATCGTCGTGCAGCAAAGAAGATTGGGAAGAAGGGCAAGAAGGTTGGACAAAAAGGAAAGAACTGTGCCAACGCTTGCAAGCGGCTAACCAAGAATACTGGTCATACAAAAGTCTCTATTAGTGGCTGTCCCTGCTTCATGTACGAGAAAGAGCCGCTTGCTGACTTCTTTGATATGTATGAGGAAGATGAGATTGACTTCATTGCTGAGTTCCTCTTTGACAGTTATGATGAGGACTCATACGATGATGAAGACGAGAGTGATTCGGAGGACTATTATGATGACGAGGAGGAGGACAGTGCAGAGGATTACTACTCATACAACTAAAAGCCAAGAGTCTATGCTTCAGTAGAGATGGAGAAAGAGGGGGGTATACAGATTGGGGGATTAAGAAGAAGAAGAAGTTAGCCATATAGTCTAGTAGAATGATAGTTCTAGTAACTTCCTTTGAACAACACTCACGTATGTCCATATCTCTAAGTATGTAGAGAGTTTGAAGTAGTAGTATATAGTTCTAGTTTAACAGTAGCCAGTATAACAGAACCAAAGCTCTTTATCTTTCATAGTCACAATACACTCAATCCTAAGCAATAGCATAATATACAGTAGTATACAGTAGCAATAGCAAACTCCAAAGTCCATCTCGTCAGTGCCAGTCTTTCAATACTTTGAATTGTAAAAGTCTGTGTCCAACCTCTTCTTATTTTGTTCCTCACGACGATGTTGCATATCTCTCACCTCGTTTGGATCCTCTAGCACCGAAGCTTGATTGATAATAGAGTTAACGGCGTTGAGATGTTCTTCTTCCATTTCTAAATCATGCTCCCCATCTGGAGCGTCACACGCATAGATTTGTTTATTGTTAAGTACCGATTCATGTGTGGCTGTAATGGCATCTGCATTTTCTACAACCGCTGAGACGTCAATGATTCGCTTTGCCCAATCACTTGATTCCTCCTATCATATACATATGGGTAAGATCGAGGAGAAATGTATGAGTTGTGTGTAAAATCAAAAAGTATCTTTTGTCACATTTGTGCACATCTTATTATGATCCCTTGCAAGCTATTACATTCTGAATCGTCATCAAACACACGAGAATCTTACCAAATCTTGCAAATCATGAATTCCATCAGGTGAATCACAAGCATAAGCATTCTTACTAGTACTCATACAGTGATGAGAATTGACACATCGAAGAGGAGAAGAATTTTGAACAAAGAAGATATTGGGAGATGATCGTCGAGCGGCGG
>Ga0214481_100977_pt1 | contig 12839 bp, 9 predicted proteins | sample M1_20Mar14CPVII9_4_FD_165057 | JGI IMG/M metagenome (GOLD analysis project Ga0214481, IMG submission 165057) | Marine eukaryotic communities from Monterey Bay, California, United States - M1_20Mar14CPVII9sort6BwellG10 | ecosystem: Environmental > Aquatic > Marine > Unclassified | place: USA...
TCGGGATAAATATTCCTCTTCCAATATCCTGGATTATAGGAGTCATCTGTCTCCGCAACAAGCTCCCATGCACAGGGTGTCTTCTCGTAAGGTTCGGCCTCTCCCCTCTTGACATAAACTTGCATTGCTCGTACTCCATATGATGTGATTGCAACATCTGTCATCTTGGTCCACTTGTCACCAGCCTTAACTTGAAAGTAGGCTGCATACTTGATAGAACACGAGTTGGTAGGGGGTGCAGTGAAGCTTACAACCTCGGGTACAAACGGTGTTGGGGCACCAGTCGTTGGCTCGTTTGTGGTAGGGCTTTCACTTGGCTGTTGTTTGTATAAAAGATGAAGGGATGGTAAGATTGAGATTAAAGTCAAAGCAGGAACTTGACAGAAAAATAATTGTTGATAACTTACCGAATCAGTGGGCTTCGTACTTGGACTTAGAGTGGGATTCTCCGTTGTTGGGCTCAAAGTTGGGGAAGGCGTCGTTGGACTTAATGATGGAGAAGATGTTGTTGGTGTTGCTGCCGTAGTAGTGGTGATTACTGCCTCAGTAGCCTCGGTAGTCGTAGTGGCCTCCTGAGTAGTGGTAGCCGATGTAGTAGTCGAGGGATCAGGATCTCCTCCACTTGATGTGGCCTGCAAGTAGGATGAGAGGAAATAGATCGTTGAGTTAGAAAAGAGGTGATATATGATACGATATAGGACTACTAATATAAAAGCGACTTACTTCACCAAGGACATAAGTAACAGAACCGCCCCTCATTGTATAAGAGTAACTACTCCAATCAGCTATGTGAATGAGAAGTAACAGTGTGAGTTAGGAAAAAACAGCTATTGACATTGAAGCAGTAGAGTTGACGACATGTGTGCATACTCACGAGAATACCAAAGACCTCCCCATGTTGATTCCTGGTTGGCCCATGTAACAGGATCGTCAGATGTGATCTCTCCCTTCTTAATTCCTTGAAGAAGAGCTAGGTTATCATCCTCTATTGTGATGTCCGTTTCGGCCACATTTTCATCTAACTCTTTAACTACCTCACCATATTCAGTTCCTCGGTCAACGGCAAGCGGCCAATTTGATGAACAATTAAAGAAGTTGACATAAAACGCGCGGCTCTGCCCAGGCTCAATTGTTTGTCCTACGAAGTGTTCACCACTTACCATCGGAGTCCTATCGCCCCAAGTAGGGTTTCCGCCTTGCTGTGTGAGTCTACCCTCTCCAATTAGGCACCAATAATCTGGTTCCATCCAAAGTGGAAACCAATTTGTGTTTGATGGGTCGGTGTTAGAGTTTCCTTTCTTAGACCACAACTTGTAATCACAAGATTCAACCTTGAAGTAGAGATCAAAGCTCTTGATGTGAATAGACTGAGACGGATTCTTGCTGACAAGATCAAACATGTACCCGTAAGCACTAGCAGCTGAGCTTCCTCTCTTGGGATTAGATAGCTTGAGAGTTTCATTGGTCTGTGGAAGAGGAGTGCTTGTGCACACAGGTAATTCGTCTTGAGGATCAGCTACAGCAGGCCGGGGGAGAGTTGTAACAGGTGTAGGTTCAGGTTCAGTGTGATTTACGTTAGGTACATAATGGATATCACCACTAAATATCTGTATATTATTTAGTGTAATGAAAGAAGCAAGGAACAATTGATGAGACTTCAACTTCTTCTCTGATCAGTACATCATATTATCACAAACTATATACTTACAAAGGGTGAAGAAATACTGCAAGGATTTGACCAAGCGGGGGTATTCATACCGCTGCCGGCATGAATCGTCAAGTATGCATCGCTAGTATAATCCCTGATAAATGTGACGAGCAGCATGACAAGAAGTTAGATTGGCAGTATACAGTAGTACACGAACATACAGCAAACAAAACTACTCACCACATGATACCTCCACCGTCACATGTATTCCATCGGATGAGCCGTGTAGTAGCAGCCTTGTTTGGATCGGGGTGGTACATTGAAATCATGATAGCCTGTTTGCTATTCGCCTCCATATGGATTGGTTTTTCAAAGTAGACTGATGATTTTTGACCTTCCCCGGCGCAGGAGTAGTTCACCTTGCGAGTTACCTTCTTCCAGTTGAACTTTCCGCTCCACACCCATCCCATATCATCGGGAGCATCACGATAGAAATGGTCACCCTTCCTTGTGTAGATGGATAAGGTACCCTCTACATCTCCAGGCTCGAGGTTGCAATTAAAGTCAACTCCAGTGATTGACATTGGTACATCTTTCGAGTGCACGAAAAACTGCGTTCCTCCCTTGTCAAACCAGGGGAGACCACCTGTGCGATCATCATTAGTTCCATTCCTGGGTGAGGAATCATCCATTGGCGTTCCAATACTGGTACTGCAATCACGAGCACATGTATTCATATCTTCGCCAATACCAGTTTCGCATACGAAGTTACCGCAGCACTCCTCATCTGGCTCTGCAATCACACACCCAATTTGAGTGTCACAATAGTCATCTTTAGTGCATGGATTACGATCATCACAGTTCTTCTCGGTGTGGGTACATAGTCCAGTAGTTGTGATACATGTGTCAATAGTACACTCGTTGCTATCATCACAGTCGACGGGTGCTACATCCTCGGTACACTCCCCAGTATCTTCGTGGCAGCTCTTCACCCCATTGCAAAGATCTAGATCGTCACACCAGTTCTTACCGCCCCACAGTGACTTGTCGTTCTTGCTGCTGTGAACACACATGGATTGGATACCAACTTGAGGGTCGTAGAGAGAAACATCACAGGTGTCGATGGTACACTATATAGGATAAGAAGAGTTAAGGAGTAGAGGTGAACACAGACGTGTGAGCATCGTACAATTCAAGGTTGGAAATATCAACGAATACTACACTACCAATAAAAAGAAAACTCACCTTGACTCCGTCATCACAATCTGGGACTGTATTCTCTTGGACGTAACATGTGTTTGAAGTCACATTACAAAGCTGTACACCAAGACACATATTTGCATCAGAGCAGTGCGCATCGATTAGACAACCGATTTGCTTCTGGTCCTTGCCACCCTGTGCCATGTCACTCAATGCCTGGTTCTCTGCCGGAAACGCACCGCCAGCTTCACATCCTTCAGATCCATTGAGTAATTCATATGCCAAGCCTGCATTTACCATGCCCCATCCATAGTACTTGTCCCATCCAGGGCTGTCGTTTCCACCAGTATCGTCACTTAAGGTGGCAGTTCGGATCATTGCATTCCTGATCTGATTGTTGGTGCAGTTCGGAAAATGGGAGATTAGGAGAGCGGCAACTCCAGCAACTAATGTAAAGAAGAGGGAATGTGTATGAGTGCATGATATGAGTAAAACATTATCGGTATCCTTTAAGGATAAAATATACAACACAAGATATGTTTATGTATGGTCTAGAACAAATATGCTTACCGTGTGGACAAGCCATTGACGTTCCTGATTTTGATGCGTACGTATTGTTCGGAGTGGTGGAAAACACAGAGCTAAAGATTGTAAAGGTTGTGACACGACACAGTGTGTGAGTGTCAATGAGCATATACATAAAGAAGAGGTCAAGACAAGGAAGAACTTACGACCCAGGTCCACTAATCTCATTCTGATCGTTTCTAGTACTGAAACTACTCAGCTTACTTGATGAGGTTAGACTTGCCACACTCATGACAACATGATAACTCGCTGGATAATGATATCCATCACTTCCGCTGTTACCGGCTGCGGCAATAATGAGAACACCCTTGTCATAAGCATCATCATAAACATTTTCTGCGATTGTGGAGTGGCCTCCACCACCCAAGGACATTGAGATCACGTGTGCCCCATTGTCAACACAGTCACTAACAGCTGCTAAAACATCAGTACTACTACCAGACCCACTATCACTGAGACCCTTTCCAATATGAAAAGAGAATCTTGAGGGATTAGGATTGACACCGATCACACCCTCTGTATGATAAAGGTGGGGAGAAGGTGGGGAGAAAGAGAGAGAGAGATAGAGAGAGAGATGATATATGAGTTAGATTTGTCTAAAATCTGGGAAGAGGATCCTATATACATCTCAGTGCCGATCAAACACTTACTGTCATTATTACCGATAGCGCCAATCGTTCCAGCACAATGAGTACCGTGCGAGTGACCATCAATATTCCATACACCCTGGGACTCTTCAACATTATTCCAACCTGTTACTCCACCATGTTCCACGGTAACATTATTAGGCAAATCTTCATGGCCTAAATCGTAACCTGTATCAATCACACAAATCTTGACACGGTCTAAAACCGGTTCGATATCCCAAAGATGAGTGACGTTCACCATGTCAATACCAAAGGGGATAGTCTCTAGTCCTGAATTGTCATTAGAATATGATGCAAGGTTACGATGATGAGTTTCCAACTCATTCCCCTCATAAAAATCTCCCTCAAACTCATCTTGAGGGTTTTGGAAACTGTGCAGTAGTTTATCCTAAAAAGTATAGAAAAGAGAGAGAGAGTGAGATAGACGGATATGGTGAGCGACTATTAGATAAATAAGGCATTCGAATAAAATCAGTATAAGACTCTTACCATTTGCTGCTCCGACCGTACTACCTTTACTATCAAAGATAGGGGAGTGGGAAGCTAAAACGAATGAACTTGTTTGCCCTGGCTTGATAACTGCAATGAAGGAAGGAGAGCTACTCAATCCCTGGGAAGAATAGTTAACATTCACTTGTCTAATTAAGTTTGTCCAGCCTCCACACCAATTGTTCCAATCATGACAAGAACCAGGGGACTGGAAGGTATCCTTATGACTTCCATCCCTCACCCAAACATCAATGCCCCCACTAGATGTTAAAGGCATTCCAAAACTCTTAATGATTAGATCCTTATCAGGATTCTTGTTCTTGACATCAAATTGCAACCCGTATGAATTCTCAGATCCAACTACAGTATCCTTGGTGATCTCCCCAGGAGTAGAGGATTCGGTCGGTGCCATGGTGGGTTCATGAGTTTCAGATCCGGGTTGGACAGTCTCGAGTTTCACACCACCGTAATTGGCAACGGCATAGTAAGTTCCTGGCTTGAAATGATCATGCTTAGCTGCATCATTTCCCCATGAAATCGAAACGGCACCAACGGGAGAGTCAGCGGGCAATTGCTGCCAAGTCTTGGTGTACCTCTCACCTCTCCACTGAGACTTCATACAGAAGCCGTAACTGCTACCAACATTAATCATGTAGACGGATACGGTCTCGTTGGCACCAATAATAACGGGCTTAAATCCGTCTTTCCAGTCGGGGTATATATTCCTCTTCCAATACCCTGGATTGTAGGAACTGTCGGTCTCGGCAACAAGCTCCCATGCACAGGGTGTCTTCTCGTAAGGTTCGACATTTCCCTTCTTGACATAAACTTGCATCTCTCTAACCCCATATGATGTGATAGCAACATCTGTCATCTTAACCCATTCGTCACCAGCCTTAACTTGAAAGTAGGCTGCATACTTGATAGAGCACGAGTTGGTAGGGGGTGCAGTGAAACTTACAACCTCTGGTACAAAGGGTGTTGGAGCACCAGTCGTTGGTTCGTCAGTTGTAGGGCTTTCACTTGGCTGTTGTTTTGATGTTTGTGGGGGGTATAACATAGCAGAAATGAATTAAGTATGGTATTTATCAATAATAGAGCACTTATTAAAGAATAAAACTCTCAACTTACTGAATCAGTGGGAGTTTTACTTGGACTTAAAGTGGGATCTGCCGTTGTTGGGCTTAATGTTGGGGAAGGTGTTGTTTCTGTTAAATCAATATTTAATGTTTGTGCACAAGATGTGTATCAAAATATAATCGAGTTAGATCATTATGAAGATGATGGATAAAACCTTTAGTAAAAGGACATACACATATAAATAATATATATACTTACTGTAGAATACGATCTGATCAACACTACACCAATCACTTGATGTTGATGCACATTTCAATGAGATACGAGATTCGCCCTCGGGTAAACTAATACATGCCTCAGCACATGATGCCCCGCCGGGTGTCATGAAACCATCGTACTGTTCCGACCCGACTGAGAATTTGTATGTAGATTCATCAGCTAAGACAGAGGGATCAGGATAACTGTAGTAATAACTCATGGATGTGGCACCATCTGGAATGTCAATGTAAAGTGTTGTATTACTCCCCACACCATTAACATCTAACCCGCCGGTTAAATGATTGCCATGATATCCATCACCATGTTCACCCTCTCCGCATCCTGCACCGGTATCAAGTCTCCATGGATTAGAATCACCCTCTACTGAGAATGGTGCTGTAGAGAGTGCATCGTTTGTGAATGGTGATTCGAAATCATATGTTACTACATCGGATGATACGCAATGTTCAATTGCTGAGACTGATGTGCCCTTTGAGAGGAGAAGTGCAGCGCCAATGGCTGTCTTACTATACATTGTTGATATTGGTATTGTTTTGGGTTAATCTGATGTATTATTGCTATTGTCTCCACTGCTCTTGCAATTGCAAAAAGATATCTGGCTTGCTTTGAAATCCGTGAAAGATTGCGACAAAAGAAAATGACTTGCGACAAATTAGGAGAATCTAATTTAGACAACTTGAACTATTCAATAACACTTGAAAGATATGAGTAAGAATTGAGGTGGCAATAGATCTTATATCTTAACCCTAAAATATAGGATACCGTATCTTTTTTATGATAAGAACTATAGATTGAGTACGAAGTACGATACTCACAACACAATCCAACAGTTTGAACAACTGGAGTTTGTTTTGGTTGTGGTTTGTTGGTTTGGTTTAAGGTGATACTACCCATTGCAATCAAGTATACTTATCGCCCTGTATATATTAAATAACTCGTCTGCGGCTCTTTGAAATATCAATAAGTAAAGGTACACATCTTGTGCACAAAAATTAGTTGTACGTGCAATAGTGTGGATTCATATATTGCAATTAAGTACATCGCCCCCTAAGTCTGATTGTCGAATTAGCTCGTTTGTGGCTCTAAATATCAACAAGTCAGTGAAAGGTACACTCGTGCACCATGTCATCTGGTCCACCACAAACTCCAAACTCAAACTCTCGTAATATACCCCATGATGATACACCACATCCACAAAGTAGAAATGATACTACTACAGAAGATACTGACGCTAATAATAAACCAAGTTTATTACGCATAGGCTTATCAGCTGGATTTACTTCACTTTCTCAACAACAATCGCAACTTATTGGCGGATCACCTACAAAGGGATATTCAACTGCTACTACAACTACACAAAGTACTAACACAAATACAAGCAGTAATAAAACTAGCTTACTATCATCACCAAATGAAGAAGAAATTACATTATCATATATCCGTCGTGCACAAGACATAATTAATACTACTACTTCAAATAACTCCAACTCTGATAATAATAATGTGAATACTAAATCATTATCAACATTGGCAGCATTATCAAATATGGGTGGTGAAGTCAGTCAAAATAATGAATTGAGGGGAGTTTTGGTGAATGTTATTGATCCTACTAGCGGACCAAGTAGTCATATTGTTGCTGCTTCCCCTCCACCACCGCCACAAGTTCCAGATACTCCACCTTCAGCTACTCAAAATAGTGGTGGTAAAGGATTATTTGGTAGATTGGCCGGTGGTGGAGGTAATAATAACGAAACTTCCAAACCAACCCCACCACCAACAACAACAGTCACTCAAAACTCTAATATTGAAAATCTAAATATATACAATAAACTCACCACACAATTCAACAACCTACACAATTCAACACTCCACTCACTCCCCTACAAACATCCACGAACCTCACAACCCCAATCAATATCTACACTACCAATAAACTTCAACTTAACATCAATACCAAATACAACACCTCAAAATTGGCATTTAGATCCATATTGTCATGTCTATGTCGCCACTGTACAAAATATTGATCATTATAGAACTAAAGTTCGTCCTGCTATTCGAGCATTTGTGAATCAACTTGAGGGTAGTGGTATGGTTAGTGCTACAAAGCAAACTAATGGTAATAATAGTGGTAGTGGAGGTAAAGATGGTAATGTGAAGAGATTAAGTATTGAAGCTGATGATAGTCATGCAGTTCCACCTCCTCCACCGTTGAATACAGCTGCAGCATCTCCTGCAACTACACCAAGTCGTGATCAAAAAGGTAAAGCTGGAACAAAGGGAAAGAAGAGTGCAAATGAAAAGGCATTAGTGAAGGCAGGATTGAGTGTTGGTAAAACGATAGTTGCTGGTAACTTTGGTTCACGATATGTTATCATATTTGTACCTTTACTTGGTAGTAGTGGCAGTGGAAGTGATGGAGGAGGACTTGATAATAAGAATCATGGCAATAAGAATGGTGGAGGAGGGTTTGGTGGATTCCGAGCAAGGAACAAAGGAGGACAGCAGCAAAGTGGTGTTGTATTGTCAAATTCCAAGGATACTAGTATAGATAATGATGCATCATCGGTGGTTACTTCTACTACATCTACTTCGACACAGCAACAAGATTCTGGTTCATCAGCAACAACACACCAAGGTCAACAGCAGCAGCAACAACAACAACAACAAGTAGTACCGACAACATCCCAAACAAAAGAAATTAAAGAATTATATCATAAATTTCTAAAAGATTTTCCAAATGGTCGGACTGTCATCATGGGATCATTACTTAACAATAATGATCCTGAAGCACAGCAAGGAGTAGGAGGTAGACCAATACAAAATCAAGAATGGAAGGCATTCTTACATAACTTGGGTAATGCAATAGTCGATGGGTTTCATGATCGTGTATGTCGTTACTCGGAGGAATTACGACGGTTGGATAGTAAACGAATTAACGCTACCGCCGACAGTAGTAAGTTGTTTGATTTAAGTAACTTCTTTTTGGTGAAGGAATCATTGGCATTTACATATGAACAGATGCAGTTGTATGAGGAAGCGAAGTTACAGTATGAGGAATTATATGCCTTTTTACCTGAGGATGGTTGGAGAAAGTTATTGACTACCGAAGCAAGTGATGGGGAAGAGAATGATAACGAAGAAGATGGGATAGCATCATCGTCATCCTCTCCAGCAGACCTTGCCATTGCAGGTGATTCAACCAACTTTCGTCAATATATACAAGTATCGGGTAAAGATTTACAGGGCGTCTCTCAATATCTACCACAATACATGTATGCACGGGAAGTTCGATTGTTATTTCAAATGGGTGGTAGTGACATTGGCAACAGTAGTAGGGGAGGAGGAGGTAGCAGTAGTGCTGCTGTGGATGTACTCACTCTATCCACAAACTTTATACAACAGAATTATCACAATAGATTATTAAATGTTACTTCCGAGTACAACAAACGATATAAGGAAGAGATTGAAGATGTTGCATTAGTTGATAGTATGAAGAAGAATGGCGAAGAAGAAATAGTAGGTCGACAGAACAAGTTACGAAGAGAACGATTATGGAAGGAAGCTGAAGTTGAGGCTTGGGCTCTTGCATCTTGTTGGGATATCAAGATTGCATCCGGACATTACTTTACATTTGATAGTATGGAATCATCATCTTTGTCAAGAAATAGCAGTCCAACTAGGGTAGCAGGAAAACAACACGATAGCAGTTCCACTGAATCGTCTATTGAAGAAGTACAGGCGTCACGATGTCTTGCTGAACTGCTAGAGTTTGCTATACTTCGGTTGATGCGTCTGGCTGATTTGGTATTGGGTGCCAACGAAGAGGATGGAACAACAACAGGAGAAAGAAGAGTCAATCCTATCCGAAGGGCAACATCTGAACGTCCAGTGGATACATTGAAACCTTGGGAGCCATGGCGAAAGTTACAAAAAGTACGTGATGGAATCAAGACTAGACATTTGAGGAAGGGCAACAACGAAGAGAATGAAGCATGGCCATCGATCCTTCCGATACACGGCATTTCACCGTGGATTCACAGTGCTATGGAAAACGCTACAATTTATGAAGAAACCTACCTTGAGTTGGCTGAAGCCGCCGTTACCTTAAATCGGTTGGCAGGTCGGTTCCGATTTGCCTCTCGTCTCGAAGATCATCGTGCCGAGGTTTTGATAGCCCGGGAAGAGTACACCCAAGCGGCTCAAGTCTTATCGAGTAATGTTGGGGCATGTGCTCGAGATCAATGGACACGAGCGCATTACTGGCGTATCTTTCGATTGGCATGTTGTCAACGAATGTCGGGAGATGTACTTGCCTATCTCGAAACACTTACCCAGAGCTTCAATCCCAAGTTGTCAAGTGTTGCCCCGAAGAAGACTGCATCATTATTTCAACAGGATTTGGAGGCAATTATAACAGATGCAGCTGTGGCTGAGCCACGGTGGGGAGCTTTTCCGTTTCTCGAGACCGAGTTATCAATCGAGTCAGAATGTGCTGGCAAGTCAACTCAACCACTACCGTTCTTAAGGAGAAAGCTCACCAAGAATCTTTGCTCCGTGGGCAATGAGTTGAAGTTCTCGCTTAGTATACACAGCCATTTGCCTCGACCTATTGCTGTTAATGGTATTCGGCTCTATCTCATCACTCTTGAACAATATGAATTTGTCTACCGTCGAAACGGAATCGTGTCGGAAGACGATGCATTCCGAATACTCACCATTGATACCCCGACGGTTGACATCATGCCTGGTAAAAATGAATTCTCCTTCTCGTGGCAACCGATGACCTCCAATTCGTATGTCTTGGCCACAGTCGAAATACAATGGAAAGAAGCATCCTTCTTTTATGATAGTGCATTACTGCGAAAGCCAATGATCGGACTTGACATCCAACCCAGTGAACCAACCCAAACGATTGAACTTAATCCGCTATTTCTAATCCCTGGTCATGTTCAAAATGTTCGATTGGTATTTCACTCAGGATCGGATTTCATTACTGAAGGTCAAGTGAAGCTTATCTGTTCAGAAGGACTCTTAGTTGTGCCTCCCAAGACAGATCCATCCAAACTAGATGAAGAATGGAGTGACGAATGTATCATTCCTCTTGAGTCAATCGGACCAGGTAAAAAGATTGTTATTACAACTTTGGTAAAGAGTTCAACTATCAAACTCGGTGATAACACCGACCTTATCCAAACAATGTGGGCAAAGGTTGAGACGAGGTATCGTCAAGAGTCATATGCAAGTGTTATGGAGAAGGGCGAAGAACCAGAATCGGATCCAATGAAAACTCTACTGGAAGCGATGGTTACCACTCTTGATCGACCAGCTCTTGCAGTTGATGACGCTGAGGCATTCCTCCTTGGTGATGATCATGTGATGGTTAATATTGCATTGCAGTGCAACTCACCAGTTCCTTTCTACATTAAAGAATGGCATTTGGATGTACCTGCACCTCTTTCTGTTGACGAGGAGGATGGAGATCTTAACAAAGGCATGTTTAAACATGCCATTCCAGAAGGAGAAATGCTACTGTTTGGGTTCAAGTGCACCCGCAGTGAGTTATCGGAAGATCATAAAAAATGTGAGAGGCCACTATTGAGGGTGGTTCTTCAAGATGAATACGGCAAGACATTTCTACAAGTATTACCGGTTTCATTGGAAGACATTTACAAGAAGATACGGAAAGAAGATAATTATGCAGAGGTATTTACCGCAACCGCAGAGCTTACATGCACTGTAAATGAAGGTGCTGTCGGCCTTCCTGTTCCATTTGTATACGATCTGAATTTACAATCATTAATTACACCCAAACAACGAAAAAGAATGGCAAAGGGGAATGCTGCTTCGGTATCTTCAGCCCATGACTGTCCGATTCTGTACACTATAGTTTCAGATGATTGTGATTGGATAGTCAGTGGAAAGGTACAAGGTCTTATCAAGCCATCATCACTAGGAGCAGAGTCTCTTTTACTTCATTTTAGAGGTATACCAACTCAGTCGGGTATCCTGCGCAACTTTCCTCAATTATACCTTGAATACCTCCCAGCGAATGATAATTCAAGCTCTGATTTAGATATATCACCACCCATTACTGTACAATGTCATTGTCCAGACTCCTTCCAATCCTTTGCATATACGTCATCGCTTTCATTGGCAGTTCCTGCAATAATAGATGAGTTTTGAGCACAATAACACAGAAGGAAGATGATAGTAATACAAGTTGATCTTAAACTTAAAAGACTTTGAATTGGTCATAATCTAAGTAGGTACGTAGATATATAGTGGCAAGCAATTGGCAAAGGAACTAACCACCAATAGATTGAAATACTGACGAATGGATGGCCGCCTCTCGCAGATACTGCGACATTTGACATCTGTTACGACAAAGCGTCACAGATGCTAAGAAAGAAACTATTGGGGATACTGCAGTATCGCCAAAATATCTTCAAGCAACATGCACCACTAACAACTCCACTCGTCGCGCATTGCTGCGCTGCGCTCTACTTGCGCTGATTATCCTAACCAACCCAGTCATCATATATTTGTTAAAAGGTGAGAATATTTTGATGAGGTGTCAATCATAGTGGGAAAGATGGCCGCGCTACTTTTTATAATGCGTTGTTATTGCAAATCTTTTTTGATGGATAAGATATGGCTGATGTATGTATCTTAGTTCAGACTTAATGAGAAGGAGATTATGATTGGTTGCTGATGTTGATGGGTGTCATGTAAATACATGATGTATAATCTTATTCTTAATACCATCAGTGGTCTGTTCATATATGTCATAAGTTGTCGGAGATGCACATCATGGAGAGACACATCATCAAAAGATACGATCACGTCAAAATCTTTGGTATCAAGTTGAATTGATGGTGTGTGATGGCTAGAATGATGTCAATCATGCA
>Ga0214481_100981_pt1 | contig 12808 bp, 9 predicted proteins | sample M1_20Mar14CPVII9_4_FD_165057 | JGI IMG/M metagenome (GOLD analysis project Ga0214481, IMG submission 165057) | Marine eukaryotic communities from Monterey Bay, California, United States - M1_20Mar14CPVII9sort6BwellG10 | ecosystem: Environmental > Aquatic > Marine > Unclassified | place: USA...
TTTGTCGTATCAGGGACAAGCCCATACACTATATTCCAATCTCTCTCAATATAATTGCATATCAAGCTTCACTATGAGCACAAAAGTAGGGGCGCACCAACACAGGCAGTCTAAATCCTCTCAATAGGTATAAGTAACAATGAAACAATGCATTTTGAAATGGATTGATGTTTATACTTGATACAATGGGAGAGATTAGTTCATCTGGGGCATCAGGGTTGGGGTAATGATGCAATACCATGAGTATTGAAGTCAATCATACATAATCAAGTGGTCCAAATCAGTCAAGGTTAGGGTTAGGCTTAGTACAAAGAGCAATAACGCATTAGATGATGTCAAACTCCCTGCACAGTACTTGTTAGGCATCTCCTCTCTCAAATGAGCTTCCAAGACCAAGACCACCAAACCATATGTGTAAGTAACACATATATCACATATATTTAGGCTCAGAAAGTCTTCTTATATAAGTGTGCACACATGAGCAGGTGGCCAAAATTATCCATATATGCTAGTACAACAGCGTCACAGCACTAGAAGAAAATCACTTTCTTGTACGTCCCACACCTCAACTATACTATTTATTTGGTGCTAACATGTGCTGACTAAAGGTATTGATAACCGGCAAACTAAAGCGATGTAGCTTCTTATTGGTTTGATGTTATGTTATATCAGTGATGGAAAAGACTATTTGCTCTTATTATTTTTCTATGGCTGTATACAAGGAATGGTCAATTCAGGGTTAGGGTTAGGGTCAGGGTTATGGATGGGTGTCTCAATCCTTCATCCACAATATATGAGTTAGTTAGACATATTTTATCTAGAATTATAATATGAGTTAGTAACACATATGATTATGAATGGGATGGGCGTCTTCCCAATTGCGATGAAACATGACCAAGACCCAAAAAATATATGAGTTATTAACTCATATAGTGTCAAGGCGAGAAAATATGTGTTAATAACACATATGCTATTGAAAAATTATATGACTTACTAATACATATTTTCATGAACATGACATTGCAATGATATACCAATCATTAATGCTCATGAATATTTTATCTGGCCATGTGTGAATAGCATGAGTGTGATGGAAGTGCTATTTCTGCATGCATTGCATCATTCCTCATTACTAGTTGCTTCTTTGTGTATGTGTTAATAAGGCATATGTTTTTGAGGTCAAAACTAGACAACGCCCCAGATTTTGGACAATCGGCTGATACTCAATGACATGTCATACCTTGCTGTGCGTGTTAGTTAGTGAAAAATAAAAGTATGTGTTGCTAACACATATACCTTGCCGCCCCATGAGGCGGATACCGACGCCCCGAACGCCCCTGCCGAGGCATAAAGTACTTTCCTCATGTGTAGGCTGGTTTAACAATCGGATTGATATAGTAGACGTCTTCTCCTGCAACTCATCTGTCTAGGCAGGCCGCGTATACTATGAGATAATGTCTTCTACATACCTAAATATTAGATGCATAGATTGCAATCTATATCTACATAGATATTAGGTATTGTACATATGCAACCATTCAGTAATACTACAAAGAAATATCAAAAGCTAAGATGATTAAACGAATACTAAAACGTATCTTCCACGAAATATTAGCACTCGTTCGAGGTGTACTACTTTTTTGCCCTCTTCGATATTGCAATTATATTGAGAGAGATTGGAATATAGTGTATGGGCTTGTCCCTGATACGACAAAAGAACAATTTGATAATCGCTTTTTAATACTGAACCGGATTATTGCAATTTGTTACATCCTTTTACTCTTCGATACACAACACATGATGAATATCAACCCGAACTATATACATTCAATGATTGTTATGTTGGGTTTATGGAAGGGATTTGAGGTCGAAAGAATGATGTGGCGTTTGACTATTGATCGCAGTATTGATGCAGACACAGCTCATGAAATCTATACCATTGCATTCGAATCTAGGCCTTATGGGGAGGTTGATGTATTAGATATAAGGTACTTCCTCTGTGATGGTTTGAGGAGATGGGATATAGAACTAAACACCGTGAAAGAACTTGTGGAGATCTTTCCAGGTTACATGAATATACGTGATCGAGATGGAATGAGTCCATTCAATATAGCATGTCAATTTGCCTCCGTGGATATTGTTAATTACATGTTAGAAACGAGTGACTGTATGGTTAACGACTACGTCGATAAAAGGGGTAACACTATTCTTCATTTGGCATGTCAGAGCGGAAGAGCATATCTCAGCCTCAAAGTAGTGAATTATCTATTGGAGAAGCAAATGTCATTAGTTACAGTAGCAAATAAAGATGGTGATCTACCGATTCATATTGCAAGTGATAATATGAAGGACACCACAGGAATCAAGAACAGGACGACATCCGAGCCAGAACGGATTGAGATTGTATGGCGTTTACTTCTAGCATATCCCGATTGTTTGAATTGTGTTGCAGGAAAAACAAGTGGTTCAAATGGAAAAGATATTGATGATAAGAAGAAGAATAGATAGATAGATAGATAGAAGATAAGCATAGTTATATGAGTACATACATAATAAAAGTGATCATATCATTCTTTTTGGTCGTTCCTTCTGCCATAATTGTCTTTATAGGATGTGGATATCAATCAAGTTCGTGTGAAGGAAGGCTCGAGCCACCAGTAGTCAAGAGTCAAAGAGCAGAGCAGAGCAGAGGAGAGTTAACGTCGCAGCTGCCCCCCCCCCCCCCCCCCCCCCCGCCACAACTTAGCGTGCAGGTCATGTGGATACCGTAAGATACCAAAAAAAGTCAGATGGAGGTTAGTGGTTAGGGGTCAAATTATCTATGTATTCTTCTACTACTGATATAGGCGAATAATTGAGATAGTACACCGAAAGTACAGGGGATATAAAAGTTTATAACAGTCTATCGATTAGTAGTGGTTTGGATTCGATAGTATCAATATTTATTCAACACAAAACTACTTTTTATTTTAAAGGTAGGTACACCATCAATCATAAGAACTTAAGTAGTAGGCAACAAACTACAAGCACCAAAGTACAAGACATACCTATCATTAATAATATGGACGACGCAGCATTTGACTTGGCCTTAAGCCGTTTAAAAGAGTTATATGAGCTATGCTCATCAGATAATTTATCTTTAACTGCATTGCAACAAAAAGTTGAATTACTTGATGAAAGTGATATCCAGAATATCTCACGTGTGCTATACATAGAGGAAGATAGAGATGAAGATGACTATCCATTACTTCATAGGGCATGTATGAATAAGAATGTGACGTTGGAGATTGTTAAATATCTGGTGGATACGTTTCCCAATTCGGAGGGGAAATGGTCAACTTTTAAATTTTGTCCAATTGATGACGACATAATCACTGAGGCATATCCAATACACTGTGCATGTCTCAATGAGAATTGTCCTACTTCTGTTATTGAATATTTTATGGATAAGTTCCCTTCAACACTTGAACATTTATGTATAGTTAATCAGGGCATTCAACCAGATTATCCTGATTTATACATTAGTGGATTGCCACTTCATTACTACTTGACACGAACTTCGAATATTGACATCGATACAGTTAAGATGTTGGTTGACGCCTCACAATCTGATGTGGGGTGGCCATGTAATCCTATCTCAGAAGCGTGGCCATGTTATCCTATCCATCTACTAGCACTATCAACGAGTCATATCAATCTTGAGATAATCCAATATTTTCTTGATTTAGAACCTACAACCATAAATTTGGTTAATGGAGATAATGAAACACTACTTCATCGTGCTTGTTACAACGAACACTTGACGTTAGAGATATATCAGTTTATATTTAACAAATGGCCAGAGGCAATTAGAATGATAGATGAACCCAGCGGCTGGCTCCCAATACATAATCTTTGCCGTAATAACAAACTTGATGATTCTGCTTCGGTTGAAATTCTACGATCCATGGTTGACACCGACCCTAATTTGGTGAGAGTAAGGGAAATAGACGGTTATCTACCAATTCATCTTGCAATCGATGAAATGTCAAATGAATTCTGCATAGTTCTAATCGATGCGTATCCAGAATCAGTTAGGATTGAATCATTTGACAGATTGCTTATTCATGAAGTGTGTTCAAGTAGTAGGGATGATGCAGTTCAAACAATTCAGTATCTATTACAACTTTATCCTGAGGGTATAAATGCTCGTGATCACAGCAAGGGATGGTTGCCCATTCACCATGCATCAGATCAAGGTAGAGCAGATATCATTGGATTTTTATTGAAACATTATCCTGATGGGGCATCAAAGAAGACAAGTCATGAAGATGATCAACAATTGCCATTGCATATAGCTTCATGCGGTGACAGTCTAGAGGCAGTTCAAGTCCTATTCGATGCATACCCTGAGGCACTTAATATACGTGATAGTCAAGGCAGGAATCCACTTGATGTAGCAAGAGAGGAGAATATGCGAACTGACGACGATGATAGTGATAGTTCCGATAGTGATGGTGACGATATAGAAGAGATTGTTAACTTTCTCCAGACACAACTCGTCTATGCCCAAATAGCTCAAGATACCACAGCCATGACAACTCCAGATGAGGAAGGATACCTCCCAATCCATCGTGCTTTGTTACAAGGTGATGCATCTCTCGGATCAATCAAACTATTAGTTAGAGGGAGTACAGAAGCACTACAAGTAGCTGGTCAAAAGGGAGTCCTTCCATTGCACATTGCTTGCCGTAATGCCACGGCTGATATTGTTAGGTTTTTGGCTGATTCGTATGATGGATTGGACATTAGTGATACAAATAAAGATTATCCTCTGCATTATGCATGCCGAGCGGCTAATTTGGATGTTATTAAGTACTTGATGGGAAGGAATACTTCGAGGGTATCAACGGCAAACAATGTTAATAAGCTTCCTTTCCATTTGTTAATCGAAAGTGAGAACGAGCAAGTTCGTGATAGTCTCGAGTTTACAGAAGCATGCTTTCTGCTACTTCGGGCCCACCCCGAGGCTATCATTATACAGACAACTAGTAGGAAAAGGAGACGAGAGTAGAGTTTAGTGGAGGATGGTTGTAGTAGTTGTATGTGTCATCTAAATGTAAATTGAACATAACATATGTGTACTTTTTACGGTGTCTTAGGCTGGATAGCTATTAAAATAAATAGTATGTATGAAATCAGTTTATAAAATAGGCGCCTCTATATTCTATTCTTTCTATACTTACATAGTGAGCACCCCATCCCATAACCATCCCTTCGTCCCTTCCTCGACCAGAAGCCCTCCCTTTGTTCATAACTAATTTCCAAGTCCAAGTATCACACCCCTCTTCTTTGATACTTTATACTTGAGCAACTGAGGATTTACCAGAACTGCTGTTCTCTAAACTCTTGTCAGCTTCCTCAACATACTTTGGATGATGAAGAAGAATCCCCTGGCAATTTCTTATCTTGTACATTGTTTTGACTTGGTTGATGACTACCGGCACTACCACTACCATTTGCAATTGCAACATTCCGTTGTGAGGCAGGAATGACTGTACCATTATTATTATTCACTAAATTACCCGCACCATCTATCCATACATTGTTATTGTTTTGACTTATTTGATTAGTAGAACCACCATTTGCAATATTCTTTGCAGGATTCTGATGTTGTACCACGGCAGTTGATGCCGATGCATTACCAATATGAACAATCTGTGCACTCTTTGGTGGTTTCTTTTGAAAATTACGTGCACCATGTCTAAAACAAACACCTGCACATTGTACCTTATTGGTACATCCTTGGAACTTACATGTTCGTCTTGTAATTTTGGCACCATGTCGAATACATAGACCACTTTTTAAGGCGTTGTTGGTACATCCTTCATGACTACATTTACGTACCTTTGCACCGTGTTTGATGCATATACCACCTTTTTTGGCTTGTTTGGTACATCCTTCTACGGAACATAGACGACGTGCTTGTTTTTTAATTGGTAATGTTGTTTTATTAGCCTTGACATCTGTGGATTTTCTCGTCCTACTATTTTGTGGTGCTGGTAGTGAAGGTGGCGGTAGAACTGGAGGACATACGTTATTATTTGCAATAATAGTGGTAGGTTGTTGTTCTTGATTAGGAGTACTACTCATATATACCAAGGCCCTTGCAGCCTCATCCTTAGTTTGAGTATTATTTGGTGCTTGAGGTCGTTGAGTAGGGTCGGGTGGTAAAAAGGGTTCCATTTTTGTTTTGTGTTTTTGTGTTAATGTGCCGCCTTTGAGGATTGATGATATTGTACACCGCCGCCGCCGATAGGTATAAAGGATGTATATTATATTAGTAACCACGGGTAGGTACGATATTAATAGAATGGCCGCCAGCTGTGTTATCGCGTGTATTCTGGCTGCAAGGCGGTATCCTTTTTTTTCTTTTCTCAAGCTCACATCTCCCCCTCTTGTACCAAACGATATCGCCTCTAATTCGCCAGCCTTGAGACGAAGCAGTGCTGTGCTTTTAATCAGTTGTAGTATTAGCATATTGTTGTATTGGCCATATAGCTTTGCAACTGTTATTGAACATAAGATATGTTCTCCCCTCTACTTCTCCTCTTTTCATTCATCGTTGGCATTGCTACATCATCGTCATCGTTATCTACATATCAATCACTACAACAACAATACTACGAACTATTAGCAAGTTACGAAGATGATGATATCAATTCACCACCCGGTCCAATAAATGGATGGCCACATACTCAACCCTACACAACAACACATAATGATTTGGTATCCTATAATAAGTTATTAGAACAACGAATGTATGTTACATATCAACAAGAATACTTTGCAATATATGGTAGTGGTGATAAGAATGATGAACATATGTTACACATATCGCAAATAGGTCGACCAGAGGGTAGCACTACGGGATATTATACAGGTGTTACACATTTTCAACATGTGAATAATGAAAATTTAATAACTTTTTTATTTTCAGCTGGTAGACATGATGGCGGTACGAATACATATTTTACCATTGATACAACAGAAGAAAAGAATCCATTTAGTGGTGTACAGGAATTATATATTGATGAAAAGGATGTTAGTACATGGACATGGGTTAGTTCTTACACTGTAGTTATTGATAATGATGAAGAGAAAGTATCTCATTATGCATTATTCTCGGGAGGTAGTGGGGGAGGCAGAGTAGGTCCATCGAAACTGTACCTCTTTCAAGAAGATAGTGGTGGACAATTGATATTACCACCAACTGTAGAATGGATTGAGGATACATCGAGTGTATATGGTGCAGCACGGTTTTGTCTCTTGACAGATTTGGGAAACATTTATAATGCCAACAAGAAAGGAGATGATATTGAATTAGTATCAAATAAAGGAATGCCGGACATTATCATTTCAGGTACCGGGGGGTTATACATCTATTCAAAGCTACAACAAAGCAATACCTGGAACCTAGTACGATCAATATCAATACATGACGATTTGAACGATGATACATCAGCATTTGTGGGTTTAGAATATATGCAAGATGAACGACATTTAGTCATTGCCGCTCGAACAAAATGGTCGAATCGAGGACGAGAGTTTCATGCACCTACATTAATATATGATTATCAAAATGATGAAATTGTACAAGAACTATCAAGTAATGGACAGACTGTATCCGTGGCTTTAGTTGATAATAAATCTCGGTTACTTGTTAGTGCTGGTGGTCAGTCGGGGTATACCGGTCAGCCGAATTTGATGTTTGATGTATCCTATATTGATGGTATACAACTGGAAGAAGTAGTAACAGACAACAATACAACGGATCAGCCGTGGAGAGGAAGGTTTCTGAAACAAATAGAGCAATACCAAAGACGAAACAGAGCTGATAATGTGATTGTTACATGGAATGAAGAAGAGACTGAGTCGTCACTACTAACATCCTTTCAAGCTAATGAAGAATCCGAGAAGACGAATATAGAAGGACTACAATCATCATACTTCAAAGCTACGCTTGAACTATCAGACACACAACTAGTACGAGACATGCCATTAGACTACACAACATTCGACTACATTGATCCTGTGCCTGTTAGTTCAGAAGATTACTTCGTCATACCATCACCTGGCAAGACTAGAACACGACAAGTCCTACCCTTTCAACTTGCAAACAATAATAATGGTACATCATCAGTTGACTTGATTTTGGAAATCAATAGTGCACAAACATGTAACATATATTACCGAACAATGGCAAATGAAACGGCATCAAAGATTATGCCATTGCCTGGATCCGAGGGTAGGAATAATCAAGATGAATACTACTATACACGTGCGGGTGATGTGTTAGTTATTGGTGATACATTGTATATCATCCTTGCACAGTATAATGGGAACAATACTGTCTATTCCTTTAGTACGAACGTCTTTTGAGGTGGAGTAGATTGGAGAGAAGGGATGACTAACAACAATGAATACTGATGATATTGATTGAGCTGCTATTGATGATTACTATTCTACCAATGAACGACTAGTGAATGTTACCGTCCGACCAAGTACCCTACACCAACGACACATCAACGACTAGAGAATGTTACATCCACCACCGCCACCTGGGGGCTTCTTGTGAAAGACATTTGGTTCTTCGTGGGAAGTAGTGAATGGTTCTTCCTTCTCTTGAGCATGCTCAGTAATGTTCTTGCATGCCTCACTTAATGTCTTGGCCTCGTTACATATCTTCAATTCGTACTGGAGAGATTTCACCTCTTTCTCAAGCATTGCTGCCTTGTTGTCATCTTTGGTTTCGGTTGACATCTTATGGTAGTTTTGGTTAGTCTGAGTAGAGAGAGTAGTTATTAGAAACAGGAGACAGTGACATGTGAGTAAGATTATAAGGGGATGCAGCTATGATTTGAGTATAAGATCAGAAGGGGGTGTAGTAGTCTAATATATAACAAAGCATGAACAATGACAACTTACGAGTACGAATGATAAGTGATTAGTAAGTGAAATGAAATGGTGTCGAGCTTCTCTTGGTAGATAAAACATACTTACTCACTCTACCTCTTCATCTCGTCTCATACTTCCACTCCGTTGCTCGTCTAAGAATTAGACTACACCGCTGGGGAATTACAATATGGGAGCATCATCATCATGCTGTTGGCCTAGACGGACAAGTCAAATTGGTATACAAGAAAATGCAGTAGAGCAACAACCACAAAATGAAAAACAAAGAAGATCATCATCCTTCTCGCAACAACTACACGGTAGTCTCTCAGCATTGATACCAGGAATGGGCAAACATATCAGTTCATCATCACTCGTCTACGGCAATCATCTAACTCTACCATCCTCAACTTTACAAGTCATTCACCACAATAACAACAATACTAATCAGCAGCAACAGATTAACATTAACGAAGATGGCTTCCATTTCCATCACTTGATTGATACTGGTGGCTTTGGATTTGTATTCAAGGCAACACGAAAGACGACAGGCAAAACCTACGCCCTCAAGGTCCAACCGATGGAGTTTATGAGTCGACTAACTAGATCAGCAGCCTCAGGTGGTGGACATCGTAGTAAGGCAAATGAAGTATCGTTGCAAATGGAAAAGACGGCATTGGCAGCATGTAGAGGACACCCATTCATTGTTAGTTTGGAGTACTCGTTTCATACACCACTCTATGCTATACTCGCGCTAGAGTACATCCCAGGAAAGTTCGCGTTTGTATTGTTCTATCTTATCATGTGCGTATGTGTGCTTACCTTTAAACCTCATGTACTAACAGAAGAAGTTACCACCTTGTCTCTTTCAACATCATTAACGCATCTTCAGGAGGCACACTAACTCGTCTCATTTCACACAGTCCAATGAGTAGACTACCATGTGATTTGGCAAGGATATATACTGCCGAATTGGCATTGGCATTAAACTTTATGCATGAGAAGGGTATCATATACAGAGATGTCAAGCCATCTAACATTTTGATTGACTTGGATGGACATTGCAAAGTTACAGACTTTGGTTTGGCTGGTTCAATGTTGATGAAGAAGAAACAGTCATCATTCAATCCTCAAGAGAATTCAATCGTAGTTGTGGATGTAGATAGTGAAGAAGAGAATGAAACTACAAATGACAAAGGAGAAGACCGTAGCTCAAGCAGCAGTAGCAGTGGCTCGAGTGAGAGCAGTGAAGAGCCAGAGTGGTTATCAGAAGACGACGAAGATCGGGCTAGAGGCACGGATGATGATGTCAAAGGTAGTTTGTATCGAGTACGAAGACGTACACTCTGTGGAACGGCAGGATATCGTCCACCAGAGCAAGTTGGTGAACGATATGTAGACTATGCCAATCGAAATGGCTACGATGAGAGAGTAGATTACTTCTCACTCGGTGTTACCGTCTTTCTCATGGTATGTGGCCAACGTCCATTTCCAACACGACGACAAATGATGTTAAGTGATAATGAACTGCTGAAACAATCAGGAGGTGTGAGCAGTCCATCGAGGAGGAGATCATCAATCAGTGATCATAATCATTCAAGTGCCATCCAAAGAGCAGCAACTAGAAAGTTAATGAAGGATGTTGAGTTCAAATGTGAGTGTCTACTTTTGTTAGATTGTTGATATGTATTGAGCTGTACATGATACTCAATCTTCTTCCTTACAAATACACCTGCCACAGGCTTGATGACGGAAGTCAAGTTTCCAGACTTTTTGGAGAATGACATTGATGCCAAGTCGTTTATTGAGCAACTACTAGCCAAGGATCCAAACAATAGACCACGATTTGATGGTATTAAGGACCATTCTTGGATGTCAAATGTAGACTTTGATACAGCAAAGCTCAAGGCAAGCAAGCTGCCGTATGATTGGGTACAGAAGCATGCAATGGCCGAATCAAAAGCAAAGCCAAGATCCATGAGACGAGCTTCCATGACGAGTCAACACAAAACAAAGACTGATCTTTCTGTTACTTTGTTTATTGAAGATATATGTGCTCAAATGATAGAAATCGGTAGAGATCAGGATGCAGAAGAGGCCGCTGCTCGATGGATGGCCATCCCAAGCTCAAAGACGGAGGCATTGTTTAGACATTGGAATTACATTAGTGATGATGCCTTGAAGTTGGAAGTCGATGCAGCAGCAAACAATAGTAGCGGTGGTGTTGATGGTATGAGTGGCTCTATATCCAAATTTCCAAGCCGTAGAAAGATGAGACGTGCTACTCAATAGAGGTTATAAATAGAAACAAAGATAGATATAAGAGACTCCGTTAATAGATATACTCTTGTCATGACTAAAATGGAGTCTTCTTCTTCTTCTTCTTCGAGATTGACAAAACAAGGGCTTTACACACACAACAATGATCGTTAGGAGTATTTCCTGCCTCTCCGTCATTACCATACACCCCACACCATTCAACATTTGCTGGAAGAGCATAGTCTTCACACGAACCGCCATACATGTCTAGAAAGTTCAGAGTATCTCTGCATGACTCGTCGGCTGAACTTGTACTTGTTGAGGTCGTTGGAAGAGTTGTACTAGTAGTTGACTAGATGAAAGAGAAGCGGAGAAGCATTAGTGATAAAGGATATTGATACACGTGAGTGAGAGAGAAGAAGATATTGCAACTTACCACCTGAGAGGATTGACAGTCAGAAGCACAAAAAGGACCTTTCTGGGTTTCATTCGGTGTATCTTGATATGTACAGCCAGAGTCGGTGAAGATATCATCAGCGTTGGTGTATGGAAAGTTATCTTGCCACGAACATAAGTCTTGATTAAAGGCCGTAGCACCATAAAACATACGCCACATATTAGTAACGCTTGCGATATTAAAGTTTGACACATCGCCGTTGAATGAACTGGCACCACTGAACATAGTCATCATATCAGTAACGCTCGAAGTGTCAAAGTTAGATACATCTCCATTAAAAGAGGTTGCCTCCTCAAACATTGACCACATACTAGTAACACTTGATGTATCAAAGTTTGAAACATCACCGTTGAATGAGGTTGCACCACTGAACACACCACCCATATCAGTAACTCTTGAGGTATCAAAGTTGGATACACCTCGTCCCCTAAAGGCTGTAGCATACAAAAACATCCAGCCCATATCTCTAACGCTTGAAGTGTTCCATTTAGATAAGTCTCCATTGAACGAACTTGCTCTCCTAAACATGTAACCCATATTAGTAACGCTTGAAGTGCCAAAGTTTGATAAGTCCCCATTAAAGGAAATGGCACCATCAAACATAAAGCTCATCTCAATAACCTTTGAGTTATCCCATGACAAATTGCTACTGAACGAATAGGCATAAGCAAACATGCCAGCCATGTTAGTTACACTCGAGGTGTTCCATAACAAATCCCCACTGAATGAGCTTGCACCCTTGAACATGTTCCACATGCTAGTAACGCTCGAGGTATCAAAGTTTGATACATCACCATTAAACGAACTTGCACCCTGAAACATCGAGCTCATAGCAGTAACGCTCGATGTGTTCCAGTCCGAGATATCTTCGTTAAAAGTATCCATACCATAAAACAAGTCTGACATGTCGGTAACACTTCCAACGCACCACGAGTTCATCGGCCAGCCATAGATTTGTGCAATTGGACATTCTTGATCATTGGCACAGTCTTGATCAACATAAGCACGGACCGCTTTGTAAAGAACCCGAGCTAGACCACCCTCATTGGCACCAAAGCATTTTGTCTTGGTCATGAGTGTATCAGTGAATGATGCATTCTCTTGAGGAAGATTAGTGGTTACTGCTGGAAGAGTTGTATGTGTAGTTGTTGTCTAGAT
>Ga0214481_100982_pt1 | contig 12806 bp, 7 predicted proteins | sample M1_20Mar14CPVII9_4_FD_165057 | JGI IMG/M metagenome (GOLD analysis project Ga0214481, IMG submission 165057) | Marine eukaryotic communities from Monterey Bay, California, United States - M1_20Mar14CPVII9sort6BwellG10 | ecosystem: Environmental > Aquatic > Marine > Unclassified | place: USA...
ACCAAGCCTCCACGGCAAGAACCTCTAGTGTTGCTCTTAATATCAATGTCATTAATGTCTTATGAACGTCCCGAACACAATCGACATTGCGGAGGTATGTACGAACAATTAACCCAATACGAGACCGAATTGCCTTCTTTGGTTCGTATTGAATTACACATTCCTGCATTGGTTCATCTGGATTAGCATCAGCCAAACATCTGATTCGTCGAAGACTATTATTTATCATATGCATAGTTTGAAAGTTAGATATTATACACACATGTGGTTGTTACAAAATATTGTATGAATATAGGGGAAATATGAACATAGTAAAATACACTCACGTTCGACAATAAATCTCAAGACGTAAAAGTAAATCCCCGCGATCAATCTGGGGACAAATCTTAGGGGCTCCCAATGAGTTAGTTCTCGAATGAGAACGATCTCTAACAACCGCAGATTGACCAAGCTCTTGAAGTTGTACCATCTTCTTTGTTTTATTACCATTCACATCTGGCATAGAGGGTAATACATTCTTTTTCTTATCTTTACTACCATTTTTACTTTTACTACCCGCAGAAGTTGGTGGTGTATCAGTCATTCGACGAACAGGAGGTGTCGGCGGTTCTACATTTTGATGAGGTTCTCGTAACGCTACCGAACAACCAGATAAAAATGCCTCCATCCTTGCTGCAGATCTTCGTGTTAAAGATGGCGGCCCTTCCTTAATATCCCCATCATCGTCATTAAAAAATCCCTCTAAATCATTATTCCCATCAGCCTGTTGTGTATCATGTACATTACCATAGAGGATACGACGAGTCACGACATGTACTGGATGACGAAGTCGAGATTCTATATTCTGTGAATGTGGTGAAAATGGATCAATTGTATTCAGATACCAGCTCGCCACTGCATTGGCGAAGAACCTACTTTCTCCAGATGCAACAGCCGATAATGCCGCTGCATTTGTCGAGGGTTGTGTAGAGTTGGTATTATCAGCCGTCATTATTATTGTAATATATTATTGCAATTAATACTACTGGTAAATATCAAATTTTATTCTTTATAAAATGTGATACCACTTGTCAGCATTAGGATCTTCTTATTGATGAGCATCTCAGTAGTGAATAGCGGTCATCCTATCTCACTACAAGTACCCTATAAAACTCCTTTTATGGGGTAATAACCCACACTATGCCTATTTTAGTTGACTCTCGATCGTGGTATAACCTGTATCTACCTGTATCAACGTCGTCGACTTGTTACCATAGTTGTATTCAACTCATATAGCTATAATAATCAATGATATATATTGACGACGAGAGCAATAAATACCTAGGTATGCATAACAAAGTGTGGTAGATGTATGATTGTTTATTGATCTTTGGGTTTAATAGAGGATACCTAATTTTAAAATATTTATAAATTATTACTGCAGTAAGTGGTTGACGGACGTATATTATCAGTACGGTTATATCAATGGTATGTTATCAGCGGAGATATAGACTTATATTATGCCTAAAAGCAAAGCAAGCGCGTCGCTATTTGTTCCTACCGAATCGCCTGTTCCTGGTGTATCATTTGAATTAGGAACTCTATTAATTCAAGCAATTAAAGCAAGGAGGAAATATTTATATTTATCAAAAGCTTATACTGGGGAAGACGAAGATGATACAGCTCAAAAGTTACTGAAGTTACAAAACAGTGCTGACGATAAAACAAAGTTATTTCTTAATGAGTTGAAACAACAGGTGCAATCTTCTTCATCATCATCATCACATAAGCAACAGCAGCACCGTGGTAAAAAGTCTACAGGTGCACCTCAAAAGTGTCTTGATTTCTTATTAGATGTATTATATAATACAGACAACTCATTTCATCTAAGAAGATCTGCATTAATAATATTGAATGAAATATTAGACAGAAGTTCAGATGCTCGGTCATACTTTGCAAGCGGACAAATCTTATTGGACTTTGTCGCTGTAATTGAGAATGCTCAAGAAACTATGCAGGAGAATAATGAGGAGAATGGTACTACTAGTAGTAGTACTGGATTGAACAATATGTCACCAAAGTCTGTATATCAATTAGAAGCAATGGAAATTATTCACAATCTGGCCTCAAAGTTTGGTCAATTCTATACACAATTCACAGTTGCTTCTCGGCTTCTCGGGGATGTATCTGTAAACTTTATGCATAGCAATTCTCTCCAAAACAATACACACAGCAATAATGAATCAAACAGTAATCAACCACAACGAATCGATATGAGAATGTTTAGAAGAGATCGAGATGATGCATTAGAGCATGGTTTAAAGGCATGTCAGAGCTTAGAAAGAATGCTTGGTAAAGTAGATTTGTACTTTAAAGTATTGGTACCAAGACTTGGTGGTTTCAATACTGCCGGCGAGCAGCCTATGGATACGGTGAACATTGACGACGATTCAAAGCCAGCAGCTTTGAGTATGAGCATTCACAAAGAAGAAGTAGGAGAAGAAGAAGACGACGATAACGACTCTATCAACTGGGAAGAAGGAGATACTGATGAGTCTGATGAGCACGATACAGAAAGTATTGATCATACTACTTCATCAGAACATCATGCTGCTGTGAATCATACTCTTGCTGTGATTGGCAAGAGTGGTTCGTTACTTGACGGACGAATAGCTGTGCAAGTAAATGGCGGCGAATTAAGGGAAAGAAAGCCAGCAGCAACGTCTACTTCAGATTTGGCAGCTGAAACAGATCAAGATCAAGCTACTAATCCGACAGTTGAAGCACGAAAAAAGCTACAAAAAATAGTAAAGAAGCTTTCTACAACCAGATTACCACGCCTGAATAAATGGATACAAGCACTAATTCATGCTGATGGGATGGAAGAGAGATTAGTGGCTGATCCTGCTGCAATGGGGAACGAAGGTCAAGTATCTCTAGTACTAATATCAGAGGAGAAACGAGCCATCCGGGGGAAATTATTACAACAGATGTTGAAAATCAAAGCGGAGATTGAAGTATTACTAAAATCAGCGGCAACATTGGGAATTCGTGAAGATGATACTACTGAACAAACAACAGAAACATCAAATGGTAGTAACAGTGAAGCTAGAAGCAGCTTCAACAATAGTAGTAGTGGTATGCAGAGAATCTATCCGAGTGCTGGTATAAGACCAAGTCGTCTCCAAAGTGGCACTGGCATAGCAAGTAAGAAGAGGAAGAGAACAATCAAAGTTACATATAACAAGAGATGACATAACTGAGAGCAAGGGGTCTATGTTTATCTATATGGGTAACCTAACACATTCACCTATCTCTGCCGATGCCAAACATATTACACCATGCTTAGTAAAGAGAAAAGGAGCTCTTTCCTCCTGGGGGCTGTGTAACCTTAGATGTGGGACGATCAGTTAGAAAATTACCAACGTTTTGTGCTGACCCACTCGCAAAGGCATTTGACGATACAGCACTTTTGCTGCCTGACACATTTGCATCCACCTTTACATCCTTCGTGGTGCTTGTCACATTCGCTTCTGCATTCGCTTCTGCATTAGAATCTACCACTTCCTTTGGTTTATCTGTCTTCTTCGGCGAATCTTCCCAGCCTAGTTGAATTGATGATGTCCCTCCCGGTTGCTGTAACACACGAGAAGTTGTTCTACCACTCTTTGGGAATTCAGAAGTTGTCGTGTCGTGTAAGCAAGAAGAGAGGGGAGGTTAGTAGTCTTTGTTAGTTCCAAAGGTTGTCTACGACTCACCTTGACGAAGTGGTTTTGGTTGTTATTCATGCCGTGTTTCATTCTGTTCTCTACAACGACGCAGAACAAGACGGATTCAGAACGAGCGTCTTCACGAGCTTCAAAGTTCGAGTACAACAACCGCAAGACGAAACTACTTTCTGTCTTCTACGTAGGTAAGTACCAAAATGATAATTCATTTCGTACAAAAGCACTAATGTTGTAACACACATACACATACATAGTACCAAAATATAACCCAAAGCAATTCTCAACCATACACTAATGATGCTACTACCCCAATCAATTCTATTTATTAGCCTCCTATTGTCGCTCGTATCGACTGCGCAATCATGGGGGAGTGATAAACCATTTAAAGAATGTAAGTACCGTAGAGGATGAATTATGTTTACAATTAATGCTAACCAGTATGAATTCGTACTCACTTATTGATTCGTCTTGCTAATATTTCACAGCCGAGGAAGGCCAGATTGTCTTTGTTTCGTCCGAAGGGGATCTTGATAGTAGTCCTTCTTTCTCATACGATCAATCCACCAAGACAATGAAGATGAACGGATTCAGCGCCGACTCTTTTCAGGGTGACAGTATTAACTTTCGTGGTCGTGAAATACGAAATGTACATCTTGTTGATTCATCAATTGAAAACCTGCAACACTTGACCTTGTCATCGTTGGCATTGTCAACACAAACAGAAGGTCTTGCCGTAGTAAAAGACGGTAAAGTCCAGTCTTCGCGTCACATGCAATTTGATGAAAACACTATGGAACTAAAGCTTCCAAGCCTGTCATCCTTCTCTAAAACTGGTTTAGAAATCAGATCGGACGTTGATTTTACAGACCATGTACTCAAGAACATAAAGCTTGAAACCAACACAACACTTGAGAATGTAATTGTCAAGACTAGTTACATTGAGAATGCAGTATTGCACAACTGTACAACCACAAACCTCAATCTTGGTGATGTATCATTGGATTCATTGTCAGTATCTCAATTTGATTCAACCGCTGTAGCTGGCTCATTGCTCGTTGCTGGAGAAGGTGGTGTCATCGAAGCGTCTCCAGCTATCAAGCAAGAAAAAGACGGTTCGTTGTCGATTGATGGTAAAGTTACTCTCACACAATCTCTAGATCTCAATGATCAAGAAATTCATAATGCCAAGTTAATTAGTGGTTCAATTGATGGAAACATTGACGTGTCTGTAGACTCCATTAAAGCCAAGAGTATTTCCTTGTCTGATATCATGGAGGACAAAACAGTAACATCCGATGGCTTGGCAGTGTTGGGTCTGGATGGTAGGTTAAAGATGGGCCCGATATTAATCGACAAGGAGAGTGGAAGTGTTGGAGATTTCAAGGTACACGGAACGGTTGATTTCACTCGTCAAGGCAAAATTAAGGATGCACTGGTAATGGGAGGCACCGTTGATGGACTCGAGAAGCTTAGTGTCAGTGGAGAGACAGAGCTTGGATCAGGACTTCAAGTCGTTGGCGAAACATACCTCGATGGTTCACTCACTGTCAGTGGCAGCGTGCTCGGCAGTGGACCATACGTTGACGTCAGCGATAAGCGTTTCAAGAAGAATGTCAAGCGGATGGACAGTGCTACTGTACTCAATAAGCTTTGTCAGGTCAATGGTGTATCCTACGAGCTAGATTTGAAGAGACTTGGACAGCAGCACACTCGGCTTGGCAGCGGATTGAAGAACGATCATCAGGATACACAGTTTGGTTTCATTGCTCAAGATGTTGAAGAGTTATTCCCAGAGATTGTGTCGTCTATCGATGGAGAAGAAGATTACTTGGGCGTTCAATACTCACGTTTTGCTCCACTTTTGGTTGAAGGGTTGAAGCAGTTGACTATGGAGGTTCGTGATCTTCAAGAAGAGAGGGATGATATTTTGAACAGGTTGAAGGCATTAGAAGACAAATACCATTAAAGGCATTATAGAATAGGTAGTAACATGACCTACATACAGTTCATAATTATATACCAATGCCTTCAAGCTCTTCCTGATAAATATCAATCGTTCTTTGTAGCTTTTCTAAACTACTTTCTTTGCAGGAGTGTCCATGCGTACATTGGCCTTTCTGGAAGGTGCGTGTTTGACGATATACGAAGAGGAAAGAGATAATAGTAACATATGTTAGTGCATACGGCTTGCAAAGGCAATCAAATAAAAGCAGACTAAGTTCAAAAATGAAGTAGTCCATTCGTCGAGACTTCATATTGAACACACGAAATCACATCATAAAACTATACTAACGCGGACTTTCCAGATTGTCTTGCACTGTGCCAAGATAGTTGTCAACCATATAAGCCGCCGCTTCTCGACAAGCACTTGTAGAAATACCAAACTGTTTATGTATGGTGCCCTTCCACAAACCTGCTGCATAGTCCTTATATTGCTGAGGTGTATCAATAGAAGGCTGTCCTTGTGCTTCGATGTTATGCATACCCGCACTTGTCATAGCTCGTGTTCGAAATGCTGAGACCCTTGGCTCTTGAACAAATACTGCACAGTTTGAAGACGGATACAAACCACAATCATGTATATCACTTGTTTCATTTGTTTCTGCCAGTGTCATATTCTTCTTATCCTTGTTGTTATGATTCACCACTATTTCCCAGTATATCTTTGTATGTGGATATCTCGGTACATCTTCTTCTTTTGACCCTATAGCAAACCCCAAAGTCAATCCTGCGGTGACACACGTCATTGGCATTTGGAACACTTGCAACAGTCCTGGAGTATCACTATTACTAGAAGATGATGGATTCCATTGAACATGTGTATTTGGACACCAATACAACCACTTTGCTGTTCCAAGATTCGGAGGTGGTGGCTCATCTTCACTACTTTCATCATCATCTTCTTCTTCTTTAGGGATTTCAACATATTCACTCACTGCTGGATCAACCAAGTGTCTTATTGCCACATCATGTAATGTAGCAAAGTATTCGACATTCACTCCATCATCAGCATCAATTCTAGTCTCCAAGACCACTCGATGATTTCGTGCTTCATGTGCTCTTCTAATGATTTGATATGCATCTTCATTAGCCGGGAAGTAGTTGTAACCATTATCAAAGGCATCTAAAATGTCTTGTCCTGCTTCACCACCACGCCATCCACCTGCTTTAACACCAATACCAAAATTGGTATTACTTCCAACAACTATAGTGAAATGTTTCACAGGTTCCAAGACTTGTTGTAATTCATGTAATACTGATTTATCCAGGTTTGGATCTACTTTGATTATCCAGAGAAATATAGGATCTATAACTTTCTTATGGTGTTTGTGTTTATTATTATTGAGCATCTCATGAAATTCCTTCTCCCATTTGGTATCTTGATACAATTCCGATTGTGCAGTTGGATCTAACATTGTTTGTTTCATTAATGATGGTAATGTAATAACTTCTAACAGCTTGAGACGTGACCGAGCAAGGTTGACTAATGTACCCTGTTCTTGTTGAAACCTTGTAGTAACAATATGAATTATTGGCCAAGACCATGGAGGAGAATCATTACTGATAGTATCTGTATATGCTATTGGCGGAGATAATTGATAGTAATTCTTTGGTAATTTGATATGTTGTTGATTAATACTACTACTCTGTTGTTTAGTTCTTCTCAACTTGTGAGGAGAATGTACAATGTCATTCATACTACTACTTGTTATGTCTGTAGCGTCCAATTGAAACACAATCGATATCATTTTTAACCATATACATAGTACGATACCAACAATTATGATTGCTACTTTTGTAGCTGTCAATGAATAGCCATTGGAAGTAGATATTCTAGTACTAGGCGTAGTAGGAAAAGGTATTGGCTGTTTAGTAGTTGAAAGTCGTTGAATATGATTTTGTTGTTGCATTAACTTTGGAGAGGATTTATTTGTTTGACGCTCTGGCGAGCGTCGTTTCCTAGCACCATACATGGCTTGTTGGTTACTAATTTCTCGTAATGTGTTGTTGTCCATCTCTTCTTATCCTATTGCTGCTGCTGTTATCAGTCTTTATCAGTGTTATCATCTCAACTCTCATAATTTATGGTGCCCTGATTACGGTATAGTGCGTAATGGTCTCATTATTATATTCACACCCAACACAATAGTAGAAGCCGCGCCGCTGTAGTTAGTACATCAATGGTATATAATATATATTATACAAGCCGCCCATTAGTTAAGCGCCGTCAGCAGATCTCTACTCAACCTCTTTGTGTATATCCCGTCTTTTATCCGCGACAGTCTATCATATAGATTTTACATAAACAAACCGACAACACCACCCTCAAGCTCGCTTCAGAATAAGAGCATTACAAAATATTATGAGTACCCCAGCTTCCAAGGCACGCTTAATGCGTGAAATGGCATTGCTCAATAAGGATCCACCACCCGGTGTCGCGGCATACACTCCGCAGCCAAATGATATGACAAAAAGTAAGTATATTGTAGTATTGTTTTATTCACTCAAACCCTTTGGATAAGTCACAGAAATGTATTTAATAACAAATTATGGTACCTTCTCATTACAATACTTACCAATTCTATACCTACTGCAGTTCGTGCTCAGATTACTGGTCCAGAAGGTTCTCCATTTGAGGGCGGTATATTTCTACTAGTAGTGAATATTACAGGTCGATACCCGTTTGAACCACCACGATGTCGATTTTTAACCCCTTTATACCATCCAAATATTGATAGTGGAGGTAGGATTTGTTTAGATACATTGAAGTCACCTCCGGCAGGATCATGGAGTCCAGCTGTTTCATTACCAAGTTTACTACTAAGTATCAGGTCTTTGATGGCAGAGCCAAACCCAGATGACGGCCTTGGTAATTGGATGAAATTGTGTTTATATGATATGTGAATTCACTTTTACTAATATTGAATGCATGTTACTCTCTATGATAGTACCAGAAATATCTGAATTGTATAAACGTAATCCTAATGAATGGCAAAAGGAGGCTAGGAAAAGGACTCAAATTGATGCATCTGCTGAACAATTACGGATTGTAGAGGCATCATTGGATGGAGAAAATGACGACCAAAAGACGGGTACAACTGAAAGTTCTGCTGCTAATATGGAAGTAGCAGCAGCAAGCAGCAATGGTGCAGACTCAAAAGTAGAAGCGTCAAGGACATCAAAACAAGCAGAGAATGTCGGGAATGTCGAGAGACCTGCCAAGAAGAGCAAACTGTGCAGTAGGAAATGAATGTGTAGAAATATATCAAGAAGAAGAAAGCAAAGCCTTTGAAAGGATTGCTGGGTATTTACAACAAAAGTGTTGAGGAAAGCAGTGAAACTCTACTATGTGCACATCATGTGTACAAATATTAGCTATTCAGTATATTGATACACACTGCCTTAGTACCTATTTTAATTAGCATGTAAGATTTGATCAGGTGTTAATGTGTCTGGACTTCCAAGCCCTTCCCAACAAGTCATATGCACAAGCACTGGTTCCAAATCTTCTCCATCCATTGTCGGTCCGTCTTGCTCTACATTCTTCTCGATACAATTTCGATACTTCCACTCTCCATCATCTTGATCGAAGAACATTGCAAAGTTGATACCACATAGAATGCATCGATCACGGCTTTCATCTGCAATCACTGTTGATAATGCAGCAGAAGCGGGTGCTTCCCCATCTGCCGCGGTATCGACTAGGGCTGCATCGCCCGCATTATCATCAATATCCATAGCTGTATCTGTATCCTTTGATACTTTAACCCAAACACTATCCTCGGGGTACCATCCACGTTCTGCAGTCGTCTCCATTGTTTTCTCCAATTGACTTTTTCGAAATAATGCATCTAAGTGCTTTGACAATTCAAGTTGAGAGCCAAATCGTCGTCCATCAGCAGAACAAATGAATGGTAATCCAACCTCATATAATTGTGCAATCACTGCATCGTTCCGCTTCTTAATTCCCTCATTTGTAAAGTTTTCTTTTCGAACTAGTGAGTATCGTCTCCTTCGACTTCTTCCTCCACTAGCTGTTTCTCCTCCAAACACTTTCTCATCTTTCATCTGTTGTAACATATCGGTTAATAATTGTGCTGATGCCTCTACTGATGCAAACAAATGTATGGTATCATTCAATTCAGATTTAACTACTGTCGTTTCATTGGCTGATCGAACATGACGTTGTATTGAGGCGACTAAGTCATGAGACTTTTCAAGGTGATTTAACTTTAGTTTTGACCACTCAGACTCCACAATTGGTTCAGTATTTGTCGATGTAGAAGGCTGCTGTATCTGCATAGTAGAGGAGATTTGCTGTTGTTGTTGCTGCTCTTCTGCCATTGCTGCATCTTTAATCTGTTGAAGTAAATCTGGATTGATATCTGCTAATCTTTCGAGTGAGACTTTGTCCAATTCATCCACACCAGAAGATTGAACCTCATCTAATAAAAGTTGCATTTGTTTCCGTAGTGACGGTGTCAATTGCAATGTTCCATCGGCATCCCTTCCAATACCTGCAGCTGCGGTTTTGGCATCAGCCGCAGCCTTTTCTTCTTCATCTTTCTTAATAAAACATTGACCAATCAATCTCCACTTAGCTTCATCTTGAATAGCGCCCTGATTTCTCCATGTATTCCATACTTTCTTAAGACGTGCCATTTCACTCTCCTTATTTGCCTTATCAAACATATCATATACAATTGGCATCCAATTTGATGCATCATCTGTGATAATATTTACATACACACCCTTTACATTTTTGAGGAGAGAGTCTAATACATAAACAAGAGGTAATTTTCGATCGGGTGATGATATACCAGGAGTTGTCTGGTCAACTAAACGACTGCGTATACAATCATATATAGTCTTTGCTGATGTAGGAGACGATACAAAATCTTCAGCCGCCATTGATAGACTGTTTATTGCAACCTTTTCACTAAAAGAGTGGGTATTAGAGGTTATTAGTATGAGAGGGTATTAGAGGTTTTACAGTATGAGAAATGAGAATAACATGCATAACATAATATCATATAATATCACTGGAATTAAAACGATAGAACTTACGGAAAGTTGCCCAGCCGATCAAGCATGGCACAATAATCCTCAACTTGCTCTTCATCTATCTCCTCCTCCTCTTCCCCCGCTGGATTAGTATCATATTCAGCCGCCATCTTAGTAATGTACAATCTGTCCTACAATACCAAACAAAATTAAGAGAGTCCGATGAAGTTATGATCCGGTATCCTAAAAAGGAGCTTGCTCTCGTCGGCCTTCAATGAGGAGTATGTGACTAGTATGTATGATGGGTGAATGAGAGAGTTTAGTTACATATGAATACTACTAGTACTTATTTATGGCTGGAAGAAGCCCGATAAACCAGGGATGATGTAGCTAGGTATATCAGTGTGCATCTGTGAATTAAACTACCCAAACATTAAATTAACTTGCTACATACACAAAAACCTAAAGGCCAAAGACTTGAAGTCGTGATAGAACGGAGACGGAAACAGAAACAGACTAAACAGACTCAATTACTGGTGTAACATTGAAACCAATTCATGCCTAGCTTGCTCAAAAACCTCCGGAAAAGGAAATGATACTTGAATCATGGGAGCACGGTTGTTGGTAAGTTGTGAAGTCTGTCTGGCAGCCAACGATTCAGCTTCCATCACTTGCCTATGAAGCATATCATTCAGAGTTTCCTGATGGCCTTCCAATGCTTCATCAAACCACTTCTTAGCAGATTCGACAATGGAGGCATATGGTCTAGTCGAATTAAGTTCAATATCCCACGTGGATAAGACATACCGAATACTATGAAGTACCTTCTTCCTTACTAATTCATGTTCAGCACGATGCTTAGCGGCGAGTGTTTGCCTTTCAGTGCAGTGTTGCTGGAAGTGAGGTCCTTGTTCAGCTGGTAGTTCCCCCTTGGATGATGACGGAGTTTGAATAGCTCGGACATTATTGGCAAGCCTATTCTCAACTGTACTATTCGGGAGCTTTTCAACGAGAAGGGTAGGACGTTCTCTCGACTGATAACATGATTCTGGTAGGCTTGGTGTGATTCTTTGATCCAATAACGTGACGCCAAGAAATCCAACCTTCTTCTTCTTGGCTTGCTTTGACTCGGAAGTAGTATCTGTTTTCATAGGAGTAGTCTTCTTGGGAGTAGCCTTTTTGGGGGTGGTCTTCTTCCTGCCACCTCGTCGTTTAGGCGAGGTCGAATGTTCAACCTTTTGTTTTTTCATTGGCATGGGCGAGTGTGTAGCCACAACAATTGATTCTAACTGGCTATCCATATGTTCTTCCTCAGTTGGACGCTTCTGTTTCTTACTAGGACGAGAAGACTTATCAGCTTTAGCCGAAGATGATTTAGAAGATGGAGCGGGTGTAAGAGTATCTCCTGCTGGAGTGACCTTCCGGACGGTTGTTGTTGTTTGTTTGGTACTTCCCCCTTTTGTCACAACTAGTGGTGTGTAATCAACAATAGCGTCAGATGGTTGCTTCTTGCTTGTCTCTGTCTTTTCAATGTTCCTGGTCAGGCCTGTGGCAAGTGTGTTATCGATAGAATGCCTCCTCTTCTTCTTTAGACCATTGAAACCCCAATAACGGCGAAATGACTTATCATTGGCACTTCCAGGAAGAGCACGTAACATTATTGCACCACGAGAAGAATTCTCATTAAAACTTGATACAGCAAACAACACCATGCCCTGAGACCCCACGCGAGCCAAGGACATCTTTTTGTTTTGATTTGCAGCAGCAGGCGGCCCACCGAACGAAACATCATCATCAATAGAAGTTGTACACAGTGATGGAGGACTCTGGAGCAGTAAAGGATGACCCGATTGATCATGAAGATAATGTACCACAGACCCGTCTGATAGTTGCAGTAGTGCATGAGAAGCGTCAAAGACCAAGCCTTCAACTCCAACAACCGATTTGAGATCCCCACGCTGTTGACGGCCCGTACGCGAGGGCCTGCTGCTAATAGAAGGTTCACTTCCAATATCCACCGGCAAGGCAAGCTCGGTACAATTAAATGGCGAAGACACATCAGCCGAATCCAATCCTACCACATTTATGATGTTG
>Ga0214481_100985_pt1 | contig 12772 bp, 11 predicted proteins | sample M1_20Mar14CPVII9_4_FD_165057 | JGI IMG/M metagenome (GOLD analysis project Ga0214481, IMG submission 165057) | Marine eukaryotic communities from Monterey Bay, California, United States - M1_20Mar14CPVII9sort6BwellG10 | ecosystem: Environmental > Aquatic > Marine > Unclassified | place: USA...
AAGGTTTATCACCAGAAGAACGTTCTCAAACTATATTAAAAGAAAAATTTGGTTTAAAATCATATGAGGAACAACAAGCTGACTTGGGTGATTATCGTGCATTAAATGATGCCGAAGATAAAAAGAAGAAACGGACTATATAAAGAGGCAGATAAGTGAAATCAGTGCTGATACAGTCTATCAATATCAGTATATCAGCGCCATCTAGTCTAGAGGGGAGCAATACACAAATATAAGATATGAGCAATCAACCCAAAGTAAATCAGAGAACTCCATCAATATGGATGATACTTGCAATAGTACAATCAATACTCTTTCTCTTTTATATACCAATACTATGCAAAAAGTATTGGTTAGTTTTCTTTGGAAGAGGATTATCAAATGAAGTTGCTGAGGTAAGTTGTTATGTATGCAATAAGATATGTGCACAAGATTTTTATCTAACATCTATATCTCTTCTTCTCCTCTTACCACCGCGATGCATGTCTAGTTCTTACACAATACACTAGTTCCAATAGTTATATACTTTGCATTCAATATAACAATGTTACCAATATATTGGATACAACATCCATTCTTCGAACAGTACAAGATACAACCAGATAAAGCATGGCCATGGCTTGATACCAAGCAACATGTACGGGACAAGTTTAAGAAATTATCATTAAAATCAATCAAATTGACTAGTATAAATCTTTTCATACTTTTACCACTAATGTCTGCAATGAAAATATGGCTTGCTCGTGTTACTGGGTTAGAAAATCCAAATGCTTTCCTGATCGACGAAGAGCATTGGCCGAGCCTAATACGAAATGTTATCAACCTTTCATCAATGGTAGTATTACATGAATTTGGTTTCTATATAACACATAAGATGATGCATACGTATCCATCATTATACAAGTATCATAAAATACATCACGAGTATAAGATGAATACAACTCTAGCTTCCCAACATAACCATCCAATTGATTTCATATTGAGTATCGGAGCTCCTGCAATGCTAGCTGTAACAGCAGTTCAGCCTCATATGATTACATTATTTCAGTTTACGGTATGGACAATGGTAGCCAATTTAGACGATCATGTTGGTTATGCATTCCCATGGTCTCCCGTACGATGGTTTCCATTAGCAGCGGCAACAGACGAACATGAGTTTCATCATAGTATAAACTTGGGATGTTATGCATCGAAGTTATCGATTTTCAACTCCTTGTTTGGTGGATATAAATATTATAACAAGAAAAAGACAAAGTCGTTATGAATATAGATCTCCTAGCGTTGGGGTTTTGTATACGGTATGATACGTTTTGAGGTCGACTATTTATGGTGTATTGTGAGAATAAAGGAGAGAGAATTCAACCTTATAGAAGCACAAGAAGTGGCGAGGTAACACGTTTCTTATCATATGTGTTTCAATTATCAAAGATGGTATGTTCGTAACCAAAATGTGATAACGCCCAAGGGGATACTCCCAAGGCAGGCAACTTTCATCTGGGGGGAATAACGTCTCATGTACTCTTTTCTATCTTGAATTCTAAATTGTGAAAGGATACAGAGTACATAAAGTCTTTCAAGAACACCCACAGTGAAGAGGAGACTCCAATTCAAATAGACCATGATACTCCCAACAAGCGATGGAGATATTGCCAGAGTTGCAAAGGCTATACATAAGTTTGCCTGGATCCAATTCCACTTCTTTGCATGAGCACCACCCATCATTGTTGATATCAATTCCTTTCCAGACGTTGCAGATATGAAGCATATGAATGCATTAGCAATTAGTAATCCTCTCCTAGAAATGACGTGTTGATACTTTGTAGCATCGACAAAGGCAAGTATAGCCGTGGATATCAGAGATATTCCTGCAAATGAAGGATGGATACGATATGCCCATGCCTTCTTCTGTGCTATCTCTGTTCCGGACGATAAGAATCTCAATGTCCGTCTAAATGTATCAAAGAGCCACACTTCACTTGACTTTGCAAAGCTATACACCCACTCAGAAAAGTTCCACATCTTTTCGGGACCAAACGCCATGAAGCCAATACCATAGAAGGGAGTGATTATTAAAATTGGAGCAAGCATGAAACCCGTTAGCACTTTCTTCGGTATCTCTTTATTCGTTATGATATTTCTTTCTTGATATGCACTCTCCTCATCTTCTAGTATGATAGTACTCCTCAGTTGACAAAAAGGATAGTTTCGTCCTCGTTTATGTTGATATGTTAATATTGCTATCCGACGAGAGACTTGGACAAAATCCATCAGCGGACAAGACCAAGGCCAAGATGATCAACGTTGAAGCTAGATTTTTAAACATACTGTATATTGTTTATGTTTTTACAACATTTGTATAATTCCTATCCATCTACCCTGCCTGCTGCCTGCTCTTCACTCTTCTACTATCAAAGAGGGGCAGTGGAGGGACGACACGAAGGCTGACGTCGCTTTTTGGAGGCAAGCAAATGACGACTTCTCAGAAGATCCTTCTCATTATAAAAAATGGAAATGGCCTTGATATTGGAAATGGCCTTGATATTTCTATTACAGAGGTACCGTCTTTACCTTAGAATATGTCCGTACAGTCATATTGGGTCTAATTCGTACGGACATATCCTAAGCGGTCTCGGACTCATGCAGACATATACCTTGGGGCTCAAATTACCACCAAAAATGAAGGGGTGCAGACATAATATGTCAAAAATTTCCGCACGATGCGCACATATATACTAGTTCCCACGTATAAATGCTGCCGTTGGGCAAGACATTCGGTTCTGAGATCGTGCAGACATAATACCTTGGGGTTCAATTTCGTGCAGACAATTCTATACTAGAGGTACGGACATCTCGTACTCTTTGATCAACAGAGATCAAATCCAAAATACTCCATCAAATATCAAAAGCAAGTAAAATTAGCACCAATATCATCTTCTAGAGGCAATACTATGACCAAAATTAAGAATAAGAATGTATACCAACAAACACCGACGCCAAATGAAACACCTACACTCATCGAGGAATCACTAGCTCAGTTTGAATCCATACTCGATGCAATTGATATTAATAAGAAGCATGCATATCTAATTGCAAAAGATAAATGCCCAGACTTATGTAATAATGAATCAAAGCTCGTTTTTCTACGTTGTGAGGTGTTTAATGTTAAGAATGGCGTCGCCCGATTTGTTAAGTATTGGAATATGAGATATGAAGTATTCGGTGAGGAGTTAGCATTCTTACCCATGACCTTGGATGGTGCGATGCAACATGATATCGAGGCAATTCAATTGCAATACTTGCAATTAGCGAAGGATAATACCACCGATCATGACGGGAGGGCGATATTATACTTTGATTTTAATAAAGAAGGTGGATCTGTATCCTCAGAGAGTTTACTCCGTGTAGTATGGTACCAAGTACATCAAGCTTTAACGATTGAATCATGCCAGAAACAAGGTATAGTGTTATACATTCGCTGTATGGATAGTCTATCGGATTGGCGGCCAACATTGTCAAAAGAGATTACAAAAGCGGCAAGAGGTATCCTACCATTAAGGATTGGAGGTGTTCATTGGATTCAACCACCTACCTTCCTTGCTATTATCTTGGCATGTATCAAACCATTTACTTCAAAGAAGCTACGCCATCGATTCTATTCACATTCTGGGGAAACTGTTGATGATGTGTTAGCGAGTTTGGATAAGTTTGGATTAGGAAGGAGAGAAATGTTACCTGTTAGTTATGGTGGACAACTAGAGTTTGTTTAGTGTAAAGCTTTGTAACACATGTATCCTATTATTATGACAACTGCCTAATCAAGCTTACTAAGCTTATCTAGGCTTATTTCACTGGCTTGGCGGCTTGGTACATCTTTAGAACTGTCGCTCTTCTTCATGCGTGCGGCCACGATATGAACGTGCCAACTTCTTCCACCTTTTCTGTGCAGGTAGAGGTTGACGTATCTCTACCTCAATGGCAGTTCCAAACATCTTATCAAGGATGGGGAGAAGTTCACTGTAGTTTCCCCTTCGAAGAAGATGATGATCATTATGATTTTGGGTATCATAGAGAATGAGTGGCTTTGTATATCCAAACGACCAATCAAAAGCAATTTTAACATCTCTTCCACAGTGGTTCATCGAAAAGATGAAGAAGGCAGATAATACCTGATAGATGATCACTGCAATAACATGAACCTTCGGGACGATGAATGTTGGCAGGTATGCCAAAAAGGCAGCATTCAAAGTCTCAAAGAAGTCAATGTAGTAACCGTCGTAATCGTCATGAGCATGAATAATTGCATGATGTGCTGCATGGAACTGTTTACACATGGAGAGAGACAGAGAGACAGATAATATGCACAAAAGAGATTGAGTACATATGATATGTAATATAGAAGAGTAATGATGCACACCTACTTGTAGGCTCTCAAGAACGTATCTCTCTCTAGAACTCACCCGTTTGTAGAGTAGCTTTGAATGAAAGAATCGATGACTCCAGTAACCAAAGAATTCTCGAAGAAAGAAACACCCAATGAAGGTCTTGATGATAGTTGCAGGAGTAGCATCTACTAATGACCAAAGTATGTTGTTATTGTTGGCTGCTATATGCAACCAAACTCCTGTGGCAGTGCCTGACGTCACTATTGTCTGTGTGACAACAAATATATAATCATCGGGCTTATCCAGTTGTCTATTACTATAACTATTGATACTTCTTTTTCTTCTTTTAAGGAATCTCGTCAGGGGCACCATTGCAAGCGGTATCGAAGTTGACAAGATTAGTCCAATTATCAGTGAAGTCGCTATCGACTGACCAAGTAATACACGCAGCACTTCCATTGTTGAAGACATTTATTATCATTATATTGATGTTATGGCTCTAACTATCAATTGTAATACTCCCTGTCTTCTTGCCGCGTACTCCCAATACATCTCACGTCTCAAGAAGTTAGACGCCTAAATTTATACCCCTTTGCAAAAATATACAGTAGAAACAGCTGGAAATACAAACAGTATCTCTTTGCTATACACCCCCTTTTATAGATTTAAACTCCTGGGGTATGTAAATTCTATCCGTACCAAAATCAACGAACACAAATGAACAAATTCATTGGATTGGGTTCGCTAGATAGTCTCTACTAGTGGAGGAACTGAAACGTTGTCCAGCGGCCTAAGCATATCAACTAAATAGGTATACGGTGACGGTAGTGGTATACTATAACAAGAAGAGAGTGAGATAAGCATAATGATCACACCATCGGCAATCTTTGACAAGCACTGCTCTCCGACAAGTGATGGAAAGTTGCTATGTGATATTGATATCACAAAAGTAGGTCGAGAACTTGCATTTGATATTGATGAAGCTTTGGCAGCCATCGGAGAAGGAGGACAAGATGTCGATGAAGATGCTACTAACACTAACACTATTAACCAAGACATTGATATCCCCATCAGTTCACCCTCATTTAATAATAGCGTCGATATGGATGAGACTGAGACGATTACAGCAACGATGACAACAACAGACTTTGACTCTTCCTCTAATGTTTCATCTCCAGAAGTATTTCCACTACTTCTTGGTAGCGTACTCATTATTGCAACAGTTGTATTCACTTTCATTACTTTAGCTACGGTATATCAAAGAAGACGCAAATCTCATCATAACAACAATGGACAACCACATACAGTTTATGGGGATAAGAATTGTTCTACAGTATTGCCCGATTCGAATTCATGGGTAGAAGAATCGGACAGTGACGAGGAAGATTGGCCCTCTTCTTCTGAACAAAAGGTACTAATGTCATGGAATAAGTTAAGTTGTTCATACCCTACAAAGAATGGAGATGAAAACGTTACTTTAAAAGATGTTACTGGGCATATCAAATATAAGGAGTTGGTAGCTATTATGGGAGGTAGTGGGTGAGTTGTTGTTTTGTGTTTATGATGTTTATCTTTAGCGCACATAATATGTCTCATATTCATATCTAATTCATACTATTGCTATAAAAGTGGAGGGAAATCAACTCTCATGGATATACTTTCAGGACGAAAGTCTCTTGGCAATCTTGGGGGTGAACTATCAGTTCTTGGGCAGACTATGCCACCTACATCCAATGCTCTTAGAGATATTGCCGCGTATGTGCCACAACATGAACAGTTCTTCCCCAACCAGACACCAGAAGAAGCTGTTGAATTCGTAGCAAACCTAAAGCTTGGAGAAGACACTAGAGAGGGAGTAAGAAAACAACGCATCAGTCAGATATTAGATCTCGTCGGTATACCTTTAAGAGCTCGAAATCGTGCCATTGGAGGTACCCTGGAAAGTCCGCGTTTGTATTGTTTTGTTGTATGAACTCGTGTGTTGAGTATGAATTCTCGTTGATTTGAATACTTCATTGAAACTTAGTCTGCTTTCATTTGATTGCCTTTTCAAACCACGTTTGCTAACCGAAGTTACTATCTCCTCTCTTTACCTTCATAAACTGTGAAACGCGCATCTTCTAGGCTGGTGGTGTGGTGTTACGGGGACTATCGGTATGCTGAGAACTATGTTTTAGATACTATGTTTGTCTCTTTCCATGCTCTACCATACTCATTCTCATATTCTCTTTGAATCACTGCTACAATAACTCGAACATGACAAATAGGGAGGCGAGCGTAAACGACTTGCTTTAGCATGTGCCATTGCCCAGAAGCCATCCATCCTCTTTCTTGATGAAGTAACAAGTGGCTTAGACTCTGAAAACGCTGTCATCGTTATTGATCTGATCAAGAAGTTGTGTGTTAACTTGGGTGTTGCAGCCGTGGTTGTAATCCATCAGCCAAGCATCCAAGTCTTCTCTCAATTTGATAGACTTATACTCCTATCAAAAGGCAAGTGTGTATTCTCAGATGAGACAGCCAACATCCCTTCTTTCTATGAAGATATTGGGAGGGAGATGCCAAAGGAATATCTAGTCCCAAATGATATCCTCAATGCAGCATCTAATTGGATCAAGAACGGGTATGACAATGTATCGACAACCACCCAATCAGATGATCAACTCGTAGCAACTTGCGGAGAGAAGCTGTTGAGACAAATGAAGGAGAGGAAGAAGCCGTCAACTTTCTTACAAGTCAAGACAGTTCTAGTGAGGTATGATAAGAGATTTACAACTTTATTCTTGCATTACCATTATATCATCTAACTCTAACTTACATCCAATACAATACAAGGCAAATGATGAATCACTACGTCAGAAACTTGACAAATCTCCTTGCACGGGTATTCATTTACGGCTTGACAGGTCTCTTATTCGGGTGTATCTTCTACAACATTGCAGCAACAGATGATGACGGGCCACTGTCTTATGACCAAGCTCAAGCGACCTTTGGTGCTGGTATCTTCTTATGTCAAGTATACTATCTTCTACCATTTGCTAGTATCTCGACATCCTTCTTTGACAAGGCATTGTTTGCTGCCGAAAGTTCGATTGGTTTGTATCCGGCATGGGTCTATTCTTTTTGTCAGATCGTTTTGGAGTTCCTGGTCATTTCATTGTGTGCTTTGGTACAGACAGGAATCGCAATTCCTTTAATGGGCTTGTGGAATGTCTCGATTACACATTCAGCAAGTTATCTATACATGTATACGGTCTTTTGTGTGAGCGGGATCCTTGGCAACGCGCTTGTACTTCTCACATCAATTGTCGCCTTTTCTCAAGATCTAGCCTTTTTAATTGGGTCGGCAAATACGATTGTGTTCCTTGCTTGCTCAGGAGGATTTGTGCCTTTCCCCTACATTGAAGACTGGATTGTGTGGTTGCAGTGGATCTCACCCATCAAGTATTCCTTTCAAGCATTTGCTTGGGCATTACTGTCTAACACACCAACCACGGATCTTTTACACGAGCTGGAATTAGACACCCCGCAAAGTGTAAGCACCAATATCGTAATCCTAATTGGCATCTTTGTTTTTTGTGTTGCCGGATCAATGATGGCACTCTCGAGACAGAAAGAGGTGCGGTAGGCGGTCGGTGCTGCTTAGTATATGAATGTAATTGATGTATAAATAATCCTTTTTGTTTACTACTGCACACCAAGTTTTTCCTACTCTTCTACATATATCCATTAATCCACTCATCACTTAAGACAACACACAATATACTCCTCCAAAAACAACAACCCATAAACCAAATGCCTTATGTAAACACTCTTTACAGAGGCATACCATCATCCCCAAAGAATAATGACAATGTAACATATATACTAAGCACCATAATTATAGGTCCTGGAAGATTGACGAAAAAGAGAAGATAGTAATATACATTAGTACAGTGTGGTGTAAAGGCAGTCAAACAAAGGTAAATAAGTCAAACAAAGCGCCCAACTCTCGGTACCGAGACACCTTGATTAATCACACACACATGCACATGATAAAACAATACTAACGCGGACTTTCCTGTGAATTGCAATCCATTATCTAATGGATCAATACCTGCATATTCACTTGATGGGTCATCATTATCAATATAATTAGGTTCTAATCCAAATAACGTTGGTCTCTTGTTATTAGTATCGAATAGCGGCGTTCCATCTGGATCTTCTTCTTCTGGAGGTTTTTCTAGTTTTAAGATTTGATCTAATAGTAAAGATGACGGTGTACTTATTGTATCATCATCATCTTCTTCTTCTTCATCATTATTGGTAGGAGAATTGTTGCAAAGTACACGACTTCGGTGTGATATTGCTACTGGATGGATACTTATTTTGTTAGATATAAAAGCTGATTTATACGGCCTCTTGTATGCCGTGCATATTGAGCTGCTAAATAATATAACTATGATGAACGCATAGAAGATAGAGAGTCTGAGCAATAGATGATGCATATTGGTGCTATATTGATGGCTGGTTGGATGACTGAGATGATTGCATGCAATCTTATGGGTATCTTTTGTCAGCGCTGCGGTATCCTCCTCTTCCTTTTGGGTCAGATTATCAATTTACCAATGATACATATAGTCTTAAGCCGAAAGCCTTAAGTTGATGATATCACGGCGAGTAGAAGGTGTTGTTGAGCACCTGCACTGCACTGCATGATGTCGATTGAGTTGATTGCTTTAGTGTTTTAGCGATTTAACGTATTTTTAGGATCTCGAATGATGTTTGATGATGAGCTCAGAAGAAGAAGTCAAGATATAAGCTTTCATCAGTAATAGTAATAACTACTTGGATATATACTTAATCATCATCATCAATCAGTCATCGTCATCCAACTGTTCCGTTCCAATCGGACTCATTTCAAACTCGCTTTTAAAAAATTGACACATATCACACGTGTCAATTCTCATCACATCACTTCCGAACACTAAAGATATATACTTTGGCCCCGTTGAGCTTATCCGGGGATTTCAAAACACACAAACCATTAGTTCGATATCATTAAATCAATAGTCAGGGTAATATCTCTGACGTATAATCCAAGCACGTCTACAATAGCGTGTATCTTTCTCTTTACAAGAAATAAAAACATCAAAACATCATGGCAGAATTTGGTAAGAGATCTGAGATTACTGTGGAAACCATGGTAAGTTTCATATGCACAGAATTAAATAGAGAATTGCTATGTTATTTATAGAGGGTGTATGGGTTTGTTTTGTATTGGTATGAGAAGGAAGAGTGGGCAAGCATAACATAGTTGTAAAAGGATACCAAAGGGTGTCAAGTTACTTTTTTTCGGGATATCCTTTATCATATCTAAACTTACTCATGTCATTCATTCATATACTATATTAAACAGGGTAAGGTTCATAATCCAACTGGTCAGGGAGTAGCCGCCTTTTCAGCTAAGACAAAACACCGCAGTACTACTTCTGACAAACTGTTACCAAACGGTGAACATCACAAACCATCCGATGATCATCAAACACGTAATACCGAGGAAGGTTCATCACGTCGTAACATTACACGTAAGAAGACTGATCCAGCAATTACTGGCCGGTATGATTCTCGTAACAAGAAGCAGGGCGGTGCTGGGAAGGGTAAGTGGCTCGAAGCCATGGATGGATCGGATAGTTTACATTACGATACTGAAGCGCTTGATAAGAATGATCCAATGTATGTAGCCGAGGAGGATGCTGATCCATCGAGTTATATCCTGAGTAGTTCAAATGTTGCCGATGAACAACGTGCAAGTGGATTAGACCCAACGGGATATGATGCCAGTAATGACAAGGCTGTTTATGGACCAATGTTAACGTTGTCAGAGTTTAAGATTCGTGTTAGTGATGCCGTTCGCGAATACTTTGATTCGTCTGATGCTGATGAGGTTGTTAGGTGTAAGTTTTTTTGTTGTTGTTGTATTGTTTGGTACTTTTGCTCACATCATGTGTACAACTGAACATCTACACATCACAAACAGGCATTGATGAAATGAAATGCCGTGATTATCATCCCGAGGTTGTCAAACGTGCAATTAGTTTAGGATTAGATGCCGGGCCTAGAGAACGTGAATTGGTAAGCCGATTATTAGCATGTCTACATCCAAATCCGCTGACGGATGAGGAAATGGAGATGGGATTTGAGGTATTATTAGATTCTATTGATGATTTGGTGATTGACATTCCTGATGCCAAGGCCATGGTGGGAAGCTTCCTCGCTCGTGCAGTTGTTGATGAGGTCCTTGCCCCAGCCTTCTTATCGAATAGGAACAATACTCATCCCGGAGATTGTGTCGTTGAGAAAGCTGTGAGTCTCCTCTCGAGGGAGCACTGTACTGCTCGATTAGAGAAGGTGTGGGGACCAGGCGATGGACGTCCCGTATCAGAGCTTAAAGAAATTATGGACCAGCTCTTGAAGGAGTACCTATTATCTCGTGAACTCGATGAAGCAGCCAGTTGTGTCCGTGAACTTAAGGCAAGTCACTTCCATCACGAACTAGTAAAGCGAGGTGTGAAAATTGCAATGGAAGCCGATGGTCGTGATCATGCCTCTGAATCCTCCTCTCTAGATGCAATGGCTGCACTTTTTAAGTTCTTGGTAAATAATAGTATTGTATCGGAGTATCAGGTTGCCAAGGGAGTGAGCCGTTTAAGGAAGATTCTATCAGATTTGAAGTTGGACGTTCCTGCCGCTCCAGAAATGTTGGATGAATTCGAAGGCAGGGCAAGAGATTCTGGATTCTTGCATATCTCAGCAGCTACTGCAGAAGCCAAGGCTTGAGTTGAAATAGCAACTTGTGTGAGAGAAGAAGTAGTCTAGGTATTGTATGATAGAAACCTAATATTAGAAAAGTTTATCTACTCAAGACAACTTCTATTAGAGTGATATGTGCACATCGGGGATATGTGCACTTCAATTTTAAAAGTACAGGTATTGGGGAAACATGAATTGCAGAAATTTGCAGGATTTACAGTAATGATTAGTAATGTTGCCCTTAATCCGGCGGTATGCTATATAACGAGTATAGGAGGATTAAACCACCCCCACCATGCCTCTTTTCTCATCTTGTTCTGATATAACTTGGCAATGGACAATCTAACAAGTATGTTTGTCTTTACAAGGGGTCGAGACCGCCGTTCAGTTGTCAATTACAGTAAAGAATTCATCAAAGTCGTCAAAAGTAAACACATTTCGAGTCTGGACGACTTCAAAGACTACCGTTCCTCTACCTGCGAATGGACCATCTGTTTGTTCAGCAGCAATATACAATTTGCCATCGTGAGAGTAAATTGCTTGAAAATCAACAGTTCTGTCATCAGCAAACACGGGGAAGGCACGGATGTCTTGTGGATCCTGTGTATTCGCATTCAGGGTAATTGAGTTCTCTCCTTGAGGCGCCATAGCTGTATATGTGAACGAACCCACAGCTGCAGTATCCACCCTATTCATAATAGGAAATGAAAACCTCCTTTCAGCAAACACTGAAATAGCCCCAATGGGAATATGCACAGTTGAAATAGTTCCATCATTGGTGACTTCACTGATCTCGAGGGACGAAGGGATAGTGTTGAGGAGTTCTCCTGTATCCAGGTTATGCAATGCCATAGATCCTCGATGTGTAAGCTCACTAGGCTGGGCACCTATGTGGATAAATGAGGATGATATATATTAGAGTCAATACATGAATGAAAGTAGCTCATTATGACATGGATAATGATACGACTTACAAATAACTGCAGTGGACCCAACAATAGTCAAGCCGCGAGCTGCACTGAAGGTATCCACATCAACTTCACTCATAACTTGCATAGCATCTACATCCACTGTCACAATTTTATGCTGATCCGAATTACCGGGTCGACGCAACCTCTCTAAGATATAGAGGAGACCATTTTCCACATCAAAATCATAGCCTGTGGCATAAACAGCACCTCCACTTCCGTCCTCCCTCCTGATAGAAAATCTCGGGCGGAGGCCTGCTTGTGTGAATTCCTGAATAATGACAACAGCTGGATCCGCTGACATTTGTTGTGAACTCACAATGATGACATCTTTGTAAGCACCAATAAATGATACCACTTGATCTCTATCATTACCTGATAGATCAAGTGGAGTTGACGCTGACATTTGTGTGCCTGACAACGATGTAGCCTGCAATGTACCAGCCCGGCTAAGAGTATATGCGGTGTCATCTTTCACCGTAAGTGCAGCCACACCACCAACACGGCCCACACTGAACTCTCTGTCAGCAACGACGGTGGCCATGGGAGCAAAGCTATTGTGCATTTCAATCTGATTGTTAACCATGCCTTGCCAGATGTTGTAGTACTGTTCAATCGCACCAATCTGAA
>Ga0214481_100986_pt1 | contig 12760 bp, 10 predicted proteins | sample M1_20Mar14CPVII9_4_FD_165057 | JGI IMG/M metagenome (GOLD analysis project Ga0214481, IMG submission 165057) | Marine eukaryotic communities from Monterey Bay, California, United States - M1_20Mar14CPVII9sort6BwellG10 | ecosystem: Environmental > Aquatic > Marine > Unclassified | place: USA...
CGTACGGTGCTATCATCTAAGGCAGTCTCGTCGTCATCGTCATCACCTAACAAATCTTCATTTTCACGCATAGCTTCCATTGTATTTAATTTTCCTTGACTTTTGTACTAAACCTTAACCTTTTACTCGCATATATATGTTCTTTTAGTGCATGCTAATATTGAAGATTTGAAGAGTGATATGGCAGATGAATGGAAAGAGAAGAAGGAGAAGGTTAAGAGTGTTAAACAGAAGAATCAACCGTACGTCTGTTTTTGTGTTTTTGGGTGCTCCCTTTTTTTATCATATGATATGTTGCTCTAACTTTTGATCATATGATATGTCTCCGCTGACTTCCATCCCTATTCTTACACTCATATCCAACGCCCTCGGTTTGCATTCATAAACCACGCACATAATATCAGTGCCAAGGTTAAGAAGAATAAAATGGCATCCTACTGGCAAAAAACATCAGTCGGTGCACCAGCATTAAAAATGGACGAGAAGGTATCATTCCGTGGATATGGTGCTGCCAAGACCGCTGCATTGGAAGAGAATAAGAGTTATAATAGAAAGAGTGCAGGAAGTACGTCTGCTGCTGCTGCTGTTGCTAATGATGTGTTAAATAGTGATGATATTTCTGTTGTGGCGGCGACAAAGGCTACGGTGAATGCCGAGGATGGGTTTCGGGCACGAGTTGTTGAATTGGTTTCATTGGGTAAGTATTACTGCTACTTCCCAAGTTGTTTTCTGATGCGTGACCGCAGACATTGGCATTCATTCTTTACTTACATTCTATATGTCTATATGCACACTCAATCAAAACAGTCATGCCTGGTGAAATTGATCACATTGATGAACTCATTGACGAATACGAAGGACGCGAGGCTGAACTAATCGATACACTAGAAGCTATGCGTGAAAATGAAGATTTGTTAGGTGATGACGATGACGACGAGACTGCCTTAGATGATAGCACCGTACGTGAAGGTGAGGTTATTGAGGCAAGTGCTAAACCGTGGCAGTCTCCCGCGGTTGGTGAGAATATACCCCCACCTGAGAATGCTTCTGATAATAATGACAAGTCAGATACTATTCAAGAACATTTCAAGAAGTTGGGTGCCGCTGATGCAGCTGCTCCTGTACTGTCTTCTGAACTCGAGGCTAGAAGTAGTGCAACTACTGATCAAGTATCGAACAAGTCTAAGGAGTTTATGGCCGTGGGTATGGCAGAGCCTGTTGATGAGGAGGCGGCCATTCCCAACAACAACAATAATGAACAAGATGGTACAAACAACAACAGCAAGTCAAGGAGTTTAAATCAAGGTGTATCTTGGAGGGAGAAACGATTTTGGGATGCTAAAAAGATATTTATTGTTGTTATTGCTCTGCTAGTGGTGGTTGCCATCGCTGGTGCCCTCGGTGCGACCCTTGGCGGCGGGGGAGGCGATGATAAGAACTCCACTCCATCTCAAGCTAATACTGAAAATGATGATGCCGTTTCACGGGACCCTACTGATTATGGTCAAGGTACTGGAATTGTCTCCGGTGTTGGTGTAGTCAACGATTCGCCAACAATCTCACCCAAAGAGGATAGCACTCCAGTTGACAACTCGACTCCGGATAATGGTATTATATCGGCAGGGGATGATACATGTATTATGAACACATTTGATACCGGAGTGAATACCCAACAGTTGGAGGGTGTTAGATCACTCTCGGCAAACTATCCCAAGGTTGCAATCGATGGGAATAAGGCCGTGGTGGCATCCGGTTCAGGATATGTCGCCTTCTTCGAATTCAACCCCACCACAAATGTCTGGAAACGTACTGAAGTATTTGGTCTAATTGCTAATGTTGGTGAGGTGAATTCCGTTGCCATATCAGGCAATGTCGCTGTTATCGGCGCTCCCGAGGCTGTTACCGATATTAGTGACGATGATCCATTAAAGACGGGTGCCGTATTTATCTATGAGTTTGATGATACGACATTATTCGAATGGCGTCAGAAGAAGGGTGCATACATTCCCAACGATTACAAACGAGCAACTATGGATACCTATGATGGTGCCAATTTCGGTCAGTCTGTTGATGTTGACGGTGATTTGATTGTTGTGGGCGCACCTGAAGAAAACACGAATAGGGGCAGCATAACGATCTTTCGACGAGATGATACATCGAATGAATGGGTTGAGTTGAAACGAATGAAGCCTGATGATAAGTTGTGTGGTGCCGAGTTCTTTGGATACACCGTGTCAATATATGAAGATGTTGTTGCCGCCAGTGCTGATTGTGATATCAATATTGTTGTATACAAGGCACAGCGAGATGATGACTCTGGTATCAGCATTATCCCATTCCAACAGCTCGAGTATAAAGATCCTTCGTATGGAGCAGTGAGTTCCATTGCTATGAGTTGGGATACGCTTGCCTATTCAACAGTATCAGGAGGGCTGTTCTTTTATAAACGTGACAATCGTGACAAACGATTCTTTGAGAGTCAGGTCATGAGGTTTGATGTATCACAGAGTCTATATGAATATCCATTGACTATGGATGCCAACATGTTAGTTTTGGCAGTGATGAATGATATTTTCATGTACACGCATGATGCAGCTAGTAAGGAATGGAGACAAGAGTTATTGGTATTGAACAGTAGCGGTGATTATGCGGGATATGTCGGTGCATCTGTGTCCCTGTCAGATGGTCAGTTACTTGCTGCTGATAGACGGGAAGTAAATGCCCATGATTTCACTGAGTGTCTACTCACTGAAGAAGAGTTCCTAGTTACAACAACAATTGACAACACATCCGGCGGCAGTTCTACTTCTTCATGTAACCTCTGTCCAAATGGTATAGCAGCCAATTATGAGAATTATATACCATTTGATAATGATACACAAACATGTCAAGAATTAATTGATAATACAGCTACGTGGTATAACGAAGATTTTGATGAAAGTTGTGAACTTAGTAATTATGTACAGTTATTTTGTTGTCCTGATGATGCAGCGCAGGCGGGAGATTTTGTTGGGGACAATTCATGTACAATCTGTCCAAATGGTATAACAAAAGGGGAAGATTATACACCATTTATTGCAGATGGAGATACGACGACTACATGTAAGGGATTAGTTGACGAAGTAAACTTCTTTGGGAGTGACTTTTGTGATGGTACTAGTATATATGAAATGTTATGCTGTCCATCAGAAGATAGGGAACCATGTACACTCTGCCCTAACGGGCTAACAGTCAGCGATGACTATGTTCCCACCGATTTCGGTGGTGATGCAACCTGTAAAGAGGTTGTTGATTCAACAGCTTTAACACTCACTAAAGATGATGAAAGTTGTGAAGGGAGTAAGATAATTGAGGTATATTGCTGTCCTGTTGTACAAGAGAATCCATGTTTAATTTGTCCAAATGGGTTAAGTGTTGAGAAGGAAGAGCTTGAGTTTGCTGATGATGGTACTACTTGCAAGGAAATAGTTGATTTTTATATGGCATTGGATGCCAACTCTGGTTTATGCTTGGAAGCATTGGGGGCAGTAGCCGAAGAGGAGATTAATCCTTGCTGTCCTTCTTCCAGCGGGGGTGCAAACACGGCTCCACCGGTACCTCCAACACCACCATCTGATTCTGATTGTGATGGCCATACACTTACTATTGATGTTACTCTCGACCAGTACCCTACCGATACTCGTTGGGAAATCATCCCACAGGGTCAAAGTACAGCTATCGCCACATCAGCTCCTTATGATGCGTCATTGCAGTTTAGCCCGGCAGAGACGGACAGTGTATGCCTACCAGATGGAACGTATGACTTCATAATCTATGATGTGTATGGTGATGGTATTTGTTGTGATTGGGGAGAAGGCTCTTATCAGCTCGCCTTTGGTGATGATATCGTTGCTAGTGGTGGTTCGTTTGGGAAGAGTGAAACCAAGACCTTTTCAACACCTGCCGCGTCATCTACTCCGCCAGACCCAGATTGTTATCCTGTATCAGTCAGCCTTAATTTTGACATGTACCCACAGGATGAAAGTTGGGATATCACCCAAGGCGGAGTAATTGTTGCTAGTTCATCGCCCGTTGCTGCCGATGCGAAAGAAGATACTCAAGAAGTGTGTTTACCAGCTGGTGACTATGTCTTTACAATTTATGACGTATACGGCGACGGGATGTGTTGTCAGTGGGGCGAAGGGAAGTATACTGTCACGACAGTTCCATTGCAAAGTAGCAATGTGGTTATTGTCGAGGGAGCTGAATTTGCAGCCAGTGAGAGTACATCGTTCACCCTTCCAAAGTTTTAAGTCTAGCGAGTCCACCTCTTTGAGTTGGTACTTGCATAGCTTTGGGAAGCATGTCGGGCGTCAACTCTCGTTATGGGAATATATATTGGTTGCATACATAGAATATCTGTTTGTTTGTGTTAGTTTGGTTAAATGTAAATTCAAGTGATTAGGCATAGGTATCTATTTGAGCATAAATATTAGATGATAGATGGAGCCTTAGATTAAGATGTTAAAGCTCTCTCGTTCTTCTTCTTCATATTTGTTTTTCAAATCCACCCATCAAAGCAAAGAGACTATTATAGGTTGCTGTTGCTTTGTCGTTTACGGACGTCATGAGTATATTTTGGCTTCACACATCCTTTAACCTCAATCTAGGCAAGACATTCATCGATTGTAATTCTTGGAACAGCAACTTACATGCATACGGTAATCGAATATCCGCAACTCTTTCCCCACTACGACAAAATTGACACCAGTTCTTGTATTGTAAGAGACCACACGTCAAACACACACTTGCAGAGAATGCATCACTGGAGTGCATGAGTCGTTCCATGATAAGGTTACTTGCACCATAGGCAATGAGACAGTCACGTTCCATCTCACCAAGTCGAAGTCCTCCATCACGAGAACGACCTTCTGTTGGTTGCCGAGTGAGCACAGCTCGAGGTCCTCTAGACCGAGCATGCTTTTAGTTGAGTAGAAATAAAAGATGTCAGTGAGTGCAATTGAGGATGTGATAAGTCAATACTACATCCTATAACCGCAGCATCGCAGAAACTTACCATTTTATCAAGGACCATATGCTTTAGTTTTTGGTAGAATACAGGACCAGAGAAGATGTAAGCGTCAAGAGGTGCTCCGTTGACACCACTATAGAAGATGTCTTTGCCTGTGTAATTCAATCCATTCCTAATCAAAGCAAGTTCAGCACTCTGAACAGTGTCCGATGAGCCGAATTCTTCCCCAAAGGCTGAGGCATATGCCTGTCGACCCTCGAATACTCCAGCCTTACCAACGAGGAGTTCGATTAGCTTTCCAACAGTCATGCGTGACGGAAAGCCATGAGGGTTCTAGAAGAAAGAGTGCATGGTGAGAAAGACACGTCAAATGAAGAAGTCAAGAATCATAAACACAATTTCAATTCAACTCACCATGATCAAGTCAGGTGCGATGCCTTGTTCATTGAATGGCATATCAACCTGAGGAACTATCAAACCACAGACTCCCTTTTGTCCATGACGAGAGGCAAACTTATCACCCAGCTCCGGTCGACGAACTTGTCTCATCATGACTTTGATGCTATAGTATAGAAAAAGAGATTAAAAACAAACACATACACTCAGCAATAGACAGCAGTTGATACACAAAACTTACAGGAATTGCTCATTCTCATTAGATGAAATGAGAACACGATCCACATAAGAGGGTGCACTTGATCGATAGGATGATCCTGAATACTTATAATCAGTCTGAACCAATCGTTCAACTGGAGTACTTGTATCGACAGGTGATTCTTTATTCACCATGATGGTGCCATTATCTAACTTCTCTCCAACCATACAAAGACCATCCTTGTCAACTGCTCGATAACGAGCATAACGCTTGTCTTCCTCTCCGTCAGGGAAGGCAGACGGGTCGGGAGCACCACATGTACGGTCCATCGTTCCGTTCTGATACCGTCGAACGCTTGTTTGTTGCTTCTTGAGAACCATACATCGACCAAACCCTCGGTCGATTGAGGCCTTGTTGAGTACTACCGCATCTTCAATATCATATCCACTATAAGACATGACAGCAATACACGCATTCTGACCAGCGGGGATGTTATCAAAGTTCACTAAGTCAAGAGTTCGTGTCTTTACCATCGGTTTGTGGGGGTAAATCATGGTGTAGATGAGACCGTCAAACCTTGAGTACTGATTAATACCAATTGTACCAATGGCTTGTTTGCCCATTGCAGACTGGTAGGTGTTTCTTGGACTTTGATTGTGATGAGGGTTGGGGATAAGACCTGCCACGACACCCAACAAAGTCATGGGATCAATCTCGAGGTGTGTGTAAGCCATCCACTCTCGCACCCTTCCTGCCTTGTAGTCCTCACCAATAGCACGTCTCCTAACCTCCAATTCTCTCTCGGCAACTGCAATCAAACAGTTGTTCTCTTCATTTACATCAATATACTCCACGACACCTTGACGGAGAAGATCTTTAATGTGAATGGTACCCAAGGCCAAACCCTCAACATGAACTTGTTTCAACCGCGGCAGAGAAGTCTTTTCATCCACAATGATTAACGGACGGCAAACTCTGCCACCATCAGTGGCAATGTGCACGGCTTTTTGAGAGTCATGAAGATAAACGCTGACAAACTCTCCAACCTGACCTTGACGACGTAGTGTCCTTAAACTCTTTACAAGCCAAATCGGACGAAGGTGCACACCAAGAATGAGACCATTCAACAAGATACAGTATGCATTCCGAGAGTGAATCTCATTCCCCGAAAGTAATGCCACATCTTCTACACCCAAATCACGGCATAAACGCTCAATCGGTCCGGCTTCCATATCGGTAGTAATATGTGCCAATAAGGCAAGATTTTTCACAAGTCCACATGCCTCGCCCTCGGGTGTGTCGGCGGGACATAACATTCCCCATTGACTAGCCTGTAATGATCTTGGACCAGATACCTTTCGTGTCTTTTCAAACTGTGAATTCACACGTGTCATCATCCCCAGGGCACTCATATAACTCAACCGTGACAAGACTTGTGTCACGCCTGCCCTGTCCATACGAAAACGCTTCAATACCCAATTACCACTAGATATAGCCGACATCATCCCATAAGTTATTGAATCAGGACGTATAGTCTTAATAACATCAAATGCCTGCGCTCGATTCGGCTTACTTAATATCATATCCGTCTGTTTCTTCAAATCGGTATTAAAGTGCTTGAATAAATCCTCAAATAATAATGATAACAAACTACCCGCCAATTCTAATCGTTTATTACCATAATAATCTTTATCATCTAATGAACTCTTGCCAAGCTGTACCATGACTAATCGTCGGACGATATGTCCAATGTATATTACCTTCGCACGGAAATCAAAGTTAACGACCGGTACATGACTTAATACGACATTGGCTAATACATCCCGTGCTTCATCCTCGGCACTTAACTTTCGTTTACTACTATTCGCGCCATACTTTAATGTTGATTTACCCCATGTTAATGCACTCTTGGCACGCATCTTATTACCAATATACTTTAATGCATGTTTTTGTGTTAATATACCCAATTTACTTGTTTCTTCAAGACTTAGAGCTAATGCATCAATTACTTCAGGTTCGGAGCCGACAGATTGGACAAATTCCATATCAGACTCGACACCCATTGCCTTCATGGCCACACAGATGGGAACATCCTCGGCCAAGGTATTATGTTTCAAGAATAATCGTCCATTCTTAATAAAGATATATGCCTTGGACTTACGTTCACGTGTTGAACTTGTTATAGAGGCCGAGACACATCCCGTCTTGGCATCTTCTTCGACAATTACACGATTTTTTGATAATTGTTCTTGTATTAATATAACTTTCTCAACACCTTTAACAATAAAGTATCCACCTGGATCGTACGGACATTCCTTCATGGCAGCCAATTGTCGTTCTGACTTGTTATGTAATAAACATTTCGAGGAACGTAACATGATTGGCATCCGACCGATGATTACCTTCTTCTTTACAACTATTTGTCGTCCTCTTGTATATCGAACATTGACATAGATGGGTGCACTGTAGGTACAATCACGTAATCGACATTGGAAGGGTGTAGTTTGTGTAGTAGCGTAGGAATCCTCATCAATGGATGGTTCACCTACCCAACAGTCAGTGTAACGGAGGTAGAACTTTGGATCATGATCACTTCGTATTTCACATGCTGATGGAGACTGAGGTGTGTTGTTGTTGACGATAGAGGAGAGTAAAAAGTATTTGTTAGAGAACATAAAAGTATATACATGATTCAATCTCCTTTCTAACCACAAATTGCAACCCATCAATACCCACATAACACACATACAACACAACACACACATAAAATAAACACATTACCTGAACAATCTGCTTCATCTCAACTTTCACAAAATGATCAAATGAATCAATATGTTGTTTCATTAATCCTCTTAATTTTAAAAAGTAGGGTAGTACACGCCATTTATCACGTAGAGAACCGATTGGTGCATCGAGTGGTGTTCGTGATGCTCCGTATTCATGTCTGTCTGTTGTTGTTGTTGTAGTGTTTGTATTGTTGTTTGATTGGGATGTGGAGGATGTGGAGTTATTGTTGTTGTTGTTGGTGGTGTCAGTATCCATTTGCAATAGGGAGGAACGGCGTTGTGCCAATTCAGCCTGTAATGCATATTCCTCCTCAGGTTCTATACCATCATCATCTTCTTTCTTCTCTTTACACCCATCATCACCTCCCTTCTCCCTTGTGTTCTTGTCGTTAGCTGGATATGGTCCATCTAATTCAACAATCCTTCCCCCGATCGGTATACCATCAACTAATTTAATATCTTTTGTACCTAATATATGATTAAATCCATCTTGGGGGAATGGTATACCATTTTTTGTTGGTTGATTTCGTATCTCATTCCATTTTGACGTTTCCTCTTCTTTGTCAGTTGTGGTTGATGTGGAAGTGAGTGTGGATGTGGAGGAAGAGGTGATGGAAGAGGTATTAGGTTGGAGTAAATGACCGGGAGGTGTAGCACGGACATAACCAACTGTTGATTTCATCCTACCATTAGTAGTACTAATAGATCGTAGTAGGGGAAGAGATTGATGTGTTGCAATATCATTTATTTTTGATGGCTTTGTGGTATCCTCTACTTTTATATCCCCATCATCGCCGCCGGCAGCGCTACTCTTCCTCTTACTAGCACTGTTACTACGAGTACGCTTGGTACCGCCGCCTTTCTTTGTAGCTCTGCCTGCCATTGTTCGATTGAAATAAGATTGATGGACGGAAAGCTCAAAGCAAGGATTTTATTTTTTATCAATAATTTTCATGTGTTTGGAAACTCCTTAGACGAAGAATGCACCACCAAGCAAAATATTAGTTTAAAGGGATAGAGTGATATGCCATGCAATAAACATATTACTTTTATCGTTGTATACCAATATCGAGTCTACCAATTCGTATCTTCGGCAATTAGATATCTCAAATACTGAATCGAATCTTTTGGTATCCTTGTAAAGTTTGAAAAGTGTTGTATGAGATGAGTATCGTACGATATATATAAGGTTTATTAGATTAGAGTCTTCACGGCGTGCTCAATATTATATAATTAGTATCGACACTTATCGGTTATTATTGTATCGATATCATAATTCAGCTGATAGTTTTGCTAAGGTCGTCAACAAACAAACTTCGTTGGTTTTTGGCAATAGCCTTCTTGATTACTATTGATATATTGGGAGTATTGACAAATGAGGTCTTCATCGAATCTTTTAAATTGGTTATTGGCAATCAGCCTCCTTATATATCCAATAGCAGTAAATGCCAAACTAGACTCAGGCAAGGTCCATCTATCAGGCGTTAAATCAGAAAGTACACTAGTTAAATTTGCAATATCATCATCATCCACAGCTAAAATTGATGTAAACTTTACTTCCTACGGAATGTACGAGAATGAACAAGAATTACGGCTACGTATTTACATTGATGATGATTGGAAGAAATATAAAAAATTAACATTATGTAGTGAAAAGATACGATTGGCACAACGTGCTATACCTATTATATTTGATTATAAGGGTAGTATGCCTGATGACCGGAGGGGTAAGAGGGGTAAGAGTGTTGAAATGTACACGGCAAGGGTGCAGCATGAGATTATGAATCCACCAAATTTACGACGATCTGTAAAGAAGGATAGACGAAGATATTTCTATTTCGTAGTTGACGATTGCAGTCTTGAAAGGTTTCAACATGATGCTCAGATACCGGATATGTTGTATGATCTATCGATATTGAATGGCCGCCCAAAAGGGACAGGAAAGTTGCATTGGGAACATTTACCAGCTGATGAAGATACAGTCGGGTATCTCTTGGTATTAACTATCATAAGTAGTGGATTGTTGACTATGTTATTGTTTTATAGACTGGCACGGTCTGTTGGTGGAGAAGTCCATGTTGCAATTGGTAAGCTATCTTTATCTTGTGATATTTATCTTTCTTGTGAATTGCTCTTCTGAAATGTACTTCTACTCCATAATAGTTGTTGTCATGGCAGCATGCTTGGCCAATGGATTATCAGCAGTCTGTGAATTGATTCATATGGGAGCGTACAATTTCAATGGAACAGGCAGCTACTCTTGTGACGCATTATCAGGTCATTTAGAGGCAATTTCAGATAGTATGGTTTCATTAGTTTTATTATCAATTGGCGGTGGATGGACACTCCCCACAGATGTAGTCGGAGGTGGTATAGGCAAAGATGCTTCAACCAACAAGTTCTTTGCAGGAGTTAGAAACCCCGCAGGGTCGTTATTGGATTTGATAACATCTGGAGGAAGTAGCGGAGATATGAAGGGTGGTATAGTGGCAATTTCAATTGTGCTTGTTCACGCTGGACTAGCTCAATGGGGACGAACGTTTGATGACGATTTTGATACATATCATCAACTTGAACATCCGCCCGGAAGAGCTTTAATGACTTTACGGTTCATACTTGGTTTGATCTTTGTTACCGGTGTCGGAATGGTTAGATCGGGAGGTAGATGTCCTCCGTCACTTATGTCCTTCTTGACAAAGTTCGGATTGGTCGGGTTGAGTTACTTTGCATCCTTGCCTGGTGTCTCAATGTTTGTCGGCAGTGCCTTACCTTTTCATCAACGACATGTGGCCTTGCACTGGGGTAGTGCTATAGTTCAGGCATGTTCACTTGCTAGCTTGACATGGCTGTTTATTGGTAATTCAGATTCCAGTGCATATCATAGACTATCACGAGTTGGCAAGAGGGATGCCGCAGATATGACCGAAAGTATTGCAAGCTCACAACCAATGAATGGTGCATCAAGAAGACCGACAATGTGGCGTTTTGGAAAGACAAAAGTTAGACTAGATTGAGAGATAAAAGAAGAAAGATAGTGTGTATATAATACTGAAATAGTTAATAACTGTATTAGCTTGATGACGCAGAAGATGAAATAAATCGTGCACTTTTGATATATGACAACTTTGGGAAGTTCTTTTTAAGATATTCATTCCCTTGCTGTTGGATCTTTCCCTGATTTGGCGTTTCTCTGTACTCATTGTTGATTCTATCTATGATATCCATTCCACTGATAACTTCCCCAAATGGAGCAAAATTCATGCCGTCCAATCTTTTATTGTTTACTGTATTAAAGAATATTTGTGTTGTGCGTGTATTCGGGCCTTTATGGAGTTAGAGATAGAGGAGATAAGAACTTGTGTTAGTACTTGTGGTTTGCAAAGGCAGCCAAAGAGAAGAAAGGAGTCAAATCAACACGAATTCATAAGATAAAACAATAAAAAGGCGGACTTTCCTGCCATTGCAAACGTGACCGTGCCCCGTGTATTGCTGCTCTTTACAGACGTCTCATCAGGTATATTCTTACGCCACTTGGATTGTTTTCGAGGATCGCCATTGATACCGAGTTGAACAACAAAGTTAGGTACCACGCGAAAAGCTCTACATTCATCCCAAAATGAATCAAGTGTTAGTTCTTTAATCCTTTGTACTGCAATAGGAGACCATTCTGGCTTTAGCTTGACAACAACTTCCCCTAATTTACAGCAGCAATGTGAAAGTGTCAGATTTGATACACAATACAATCCGCAGATACTATACATACCTTCATGACCCTCTACTCCATCCAAATAAGCAAATACAAACTGTATTAAATTGTTATCAGCTATATCCTTTCCAACCTCTTTCGACATTGTAATATCAGCAACATTAGCTGCTTTTATATCATGTGATGCACCATCATTTAACTTTTGAGTATGCACACTTCGTTCTTGCCCATGATCATCCATTACTGACTTGTTATGCCATGATGCAGTACCAAATATCTTGATAGTACCAATGACACCTATTGCAATAACTGCAGCTATTAGAAGTTGTTTTATTGGACTTTGGGATTTACCATTGTTGCCTTTGATACCGACCATAATAATTTTGTACTTTGTGTCTCGAGTCTCGAGGATAAATAAAAGGCGGCACAGACAGTATTATCTGTATTACTGATGAACGATACTATATGAATATATAACTTAGTAATATGTGGACTAATAATCCAACCTAAAGCTCTAATAGATTTGCAAGTATCGTACCGTATGGTTGGAATGTTATGCACTAAAATTTTTTCAGGTGAAGTTTCCATAGCCGACCCATATATCGATAGAAAGCTTATATAAAGAGCTATCCATTGATGCATCATATAGTGCCATAACTTAT
>Ga0214481_100990_pt1 | contig 12732 bp, 10 predicted proteins | sample M1_20Mar14CPVII9_4_FD_165057 | JGI IMG/M metagenome (GOLD analysis project Ga0214481, IMG submission 165057) | Marine eukaryotic communities from Monterey Bay, California, United States - M1_20Mar14CPVII9sort6BwellG10 | ecosystem: Environmental > Aquatic > Marine > Unclassified | place: USA...
AATTAAAGATTAATGTCTACTAAGCCAATATTTTAAACGTAAAATGATATGGTGTATTACCTTACTTGTTTGTTAATTTAACACTATTTGTTTGAAGTGGATATTCTGTTGGTATTATTGCATGTTCAATACATTTACCATTACCTCCATATGCAATTCTATTCGTACAATTTGTAACACTACACTTCCTACCACCATGCTTTCTACAAAGGCCTTGGAATTGTGCATTCATTCCACAACCATCAAATAGACAAACACTTTTTTTACTTCTTTTCCGATCGTGCTGCTTTATACAGAGATCACTTCCGCATCTACTTTGTGATGTGCAACCTTCCTCACTACACAACTTTCTGGGTGGGTTCTTATGATTGCGTTGAATTACAACATTCACATTATTACTACTACTGTTTTCAACTGAGGTACAACAATTTGCGGATTCATCTGATGATTCTAATTCATCTAACTCTGCTGCAATACATAGTATATCTAATCCTCTTGTACTAATATCATGGCCGCGCTGAATCTCATTCGATGATCGTTTAGTTATCATATATTGTGGCTTATAGTGTAGGGACTTACTTGTATACTTGTACTCGTAGATATAATCCCTAATATCACAGATGATGACATGTATATATCTAATATTAACAAGACTGACTTATGCTGTGTGATTGCAGCAATTGTTGCAAAGGCATAGCGAATACCTACGATATGTAAAAATTGATGATGGATAGATTCTGATAGATTGATGTTTTGATAATGATGCATGTATTTATCATGGGCGGTCGTTTCGCGAACAATTATATGTGTATATATGCGCCTGTTGGAGGTATGGTTGATCAGTTGGTCTATTGCAACACACGAATATCACTATTAAAATGGACAAAGCACTGATGAGTCTATGTTAAGTTGAAAGTTGAGACAACGAGGCCGTTCCCTAAGAAACTGGGTAAACTGCCCCCTGCCAGAGCAGGACTGATGTTTATTACTATATTAGCAAATCTCAATTCAAATATGGGCGCGGCTATAATGAGAATTCAAAAATGGGCGCGGCTGAAATCACAGTTGTATGGTCTCATAATTTATTGCAATTGCAATAAACACATCAAACAACATAATATCTCCTCCGACTATCCTACCCATCCCACACTATATAGTGCACCACTACCATCTCAATACCCATCACTATTAGTATCATGTCGGCTGTGTTGTCTCTTCGTACTCGTACCATCCGTGAGAGGGCAGTCCAACGGGGATTCGATAATCTACAAACGATACTATCATCCAAATCTCAAAAACATATAGGAGATACTCCCGTCCTCACTAAAAAGGATAGACAACTCATCGCTACCAATAACCTCAATAATACTGCCTCGAGATTGGATGATGCTAGTTCTATTCTATTGAAAGTTATTGGCGTATTGAAGAATGGAAATGCTAGTACAAACCAACGGAATCAGATGGCTAGTAGTATCAAAACTCTCGTCATACCTTTGAACGAGCGTGCTTCGGTGTTACTTAAGACAGCTGCAATAGATGTTGCACCACTTCCTGGATGTTACGACCACCATAAGAAATGTGAGGTAGAGAAGAAGAAAGAAGCAGAGGAAGAAGTGTCAATGGGAGTTAAGAAGAAGAAGAATATATCCGTTGAGATGGAACTAATTGCCAACTTTCTCAAGGGGACAACAACTAACAACTCTGCCACCATCACTCCACCTCCTCGTAAGAAGAATAAACGAACAAAAGTTACTCCACCTAATGATGTTAATATTCCACCACCTACCAATGGAAGTGAATACACAAAGCCTGAAGCAGTAAAGATACTTGGTCGAACAAATAAGGGCTCAAAGGAACGTGGATTAATGATGAATAAGATGGTAGAGTTAAAGTGGGCACCTACATCCGTTAGAACTTTACAGTCATTAATGAAGAAACATGAGTCAGGAGAGTTAGTTCTTGACGATGCATGGAGTGGAAATGGTCACAATGGCGGCGGTCGTAAACGTGCATTAACAACTGAATGTATGGACAACTTGGTCCGTCAGTGGAATCGGGGAGAAGCACAGGGGATTGATAGTATTGCTGATGCCATCGAGGAAGAAACAAGGAATATGATTAGGAGATCGGGTGGTGTACCCATCAATATCGGCAACTCTCTCTCGAAGACTTGCATATCAAACTATAGAACTGCCATTGCCAATCATGCAGGTGTATCAATTGTTGACAAAGCAACAGGTAAATCGAAGACTCGTGTTGTAGCAGAGAGATCACATCGGCGCCTTGCTTGCTTTATTGGATTAGTAGGTTCATCGCATTTCATTACAGTTCAAGAAGAAGATCCTGATATACGAGACAAGCTCAAGAATTTACCCGAGGATACACGAGTAATGTATGATGCAGTGAGGGAAGCTCGTGGTACAAATGTTGTTCCTGTCAAACGACATAATAATTGGACTATTGATGACACTACTGTTTTCAAATTTGCAGGTACATCATCGATTAATAACAAATCAAAACTAGTAACAAAAGAGTCGGTCAAGGCTAGTGGTAATGAATCAATATGGACAATGGACGAGGGTAATGCACATAAAGGTTTGAGAGTGGCATTTACATTTGCATTCTCCGGCGCTGGAACTTCTCTTCCTATTGTCGCGTGTGTCAGTGGTCTATCCGAACAAGAACTGCCCGAGACTGACTTCCTAGAAGTGGAGATACCCGGCTTTTGTATTGGAGGCGGCTCTAATGTTGCTATTAAGACACCGGGATATGTACTGTTCATGAGAGATACGCCCGGAGCAAAGCAGAAGAAGTTCAAGTGGTATCAGCGGAATGTATTTATTCCTGGTGAGTAGTATATTGACATGTATTCAATGTTGCCTATCAATGTGCATAGTTAACAACACATCATATCATATTCATTATGTCATAGGAGTAAATGCCAATCGTCTTGAGTTTGATCAGTTGGATGTGTCTACTCTTTCAGAGATACCCGCTGAGGATACTGCCGTTGTTGCATGTGATGGTGATATCCCACAGTTGAAGGCGATGCTGGAGGAGCTTGATCTATATGAAGACCACAAGATAGTATTTGATAAACTTAATCCAGCGGCATCTGCTGTTGAGCAAGCGGCTGACAAGTGCCCCGTCTTCAAAGAAATCAAGCGTGAATTGCCAACACATACCGTCCGTGATATACCTCCTGAGGAATGCCCAATGAAGAGAAAGATACACCAAGGATTCAAGAGTGATAAGCTGTTTGGACTCAAGCTATCTCACACTAGAGAGCACGCTTGTATTGATCTCATCTCAGTCATGCCCGATATATTGACAAAATGTTGTACACCCGACAAGCTACAGAGCGGATTCATCAAAAATGGTATGCTTGATGCTAAATCTCGCACATTCCCCTCGTTCAATGGTATGTTCTCAACATGTAAAGGCAATCCAACCATCGAAGACTACGACAAAATTCACGGTTTAATTGGTGATCTTGTATTACAATACGACAAGCATGGACATGCTGATGATGACTTTCTTGCTGCCTGTCATATCAAGGCTGAAAATGGGGAAGAAGCACTGCGAGATTCCACGGCACTACACTTACGCCGAGCTGTGATTGTTAATCATGAAGATATGATCGAGAGTAGGGCAGCAGAGGTGAGGAAGAATCGTCTTCATTTGCTTACTAGGATGCAAGAGAAGAATCAGAAACATCTAGATAAGATTGAACTCAACCGAGACGCGGTCTCCCAATTGTTAAAGCATGCCGCCGAGGAAGGATTTGTCGATCAGGATGCCTGTAATGAAAGTTTTGATGATCTAGAAGCGTGTACATTGGATATCTTTGGTAAATTGAAGGCTCCAATGTTGAAGGCGTTCATTGTTGCGCATGACGATACGGTAAAGAAATCGAAAGACATTCCTAACAGAGGGAATGTGGAAGAGGCAAAGGCCGACCCGCCAGTGATGAATAGTATATTGATGGCATACAATTGCAGAACAAAACCAAATCTATTAGAGGGGAAGTTTCCCCACTCGGACGAAGAACTTGAAAAGTATGCTAATGATGATGAAGAGGAGTCTTCCTCTACAGAGTTGGTGGTATCTTCGGTGAGACTTGGTGGTTATGACGACCTTCTTCCGTCGGAACTACTCTCATCACATATGTGGAGGGCTAATGCAGTGAGATTGTTTAACTTACACAAGATAGAGAACGAGCTAATGAGAGTCGATCCTAGCTTGTCAGTTAGTGAAGAAGTGAAGGCGAAGGCGGATGTGCTTGTGAAGATGCTCCGCCAACGATTCAGAACATTCTTGAAACAAAGAATCAGCAGCAAGGCAAAGCGTACTCATTGGTCTATGGAGTTTGCTCGTATCAATCTACCTGTTGTTGCTGCGGTGATGGCATTAAGTGGTCACTTGAAGAGTGATCTAGAGTGTTTGAACGATCGGGATAGTTTACTCATCACCGATTCTACTTGTTTCCTCAAGTGTTATGATCATGCAAACAAAGACAAAGAAGGAGCGTACTTGTACTTTGATACAGTTCGTAATGTGTTTGTGAGAAGTGGCAAGGTTGCTGGAAGAGGTTTTGTTGTTCGAGGAGACGAGCATTTGAAGTCATCAAAGGCAGCTCGGCCTTCATCAAAACTATATCGCCTTTACCCATCGAAGGAATCTGTTAGAGCTACCAACAGGAGGAGAGGTCATTTTGAATCGCTCCTTCAAGTTGTTGCCGCTGGGTTTGATCCAACGAGTGAAGAAATGAGCTCGCTTGAGAAGGATTATAAGAATGGCGGAGTATTTGTATTGAGTAGAGGGGATGTAGGTCGAATCAAGTCTAGTATGAAGAACTTGAGGTGTTCTGATAATGAAAAGTTTCGACATATGCTGGCATATCAGATGGAGTTGGGATATGATCTAGCTCTCTCCCCTGATGATATTGTATCAACCAATCCCGGTTTTGAATCTGTTCTTGGTGTTATTAGTTCGAATGAATAACTATTCTAATGTATAGGTAGCATACGTGTGTTATCATCAAGTAGTAGCTATACATATCTTGTGCACAAAAATTGAGATTAAGACACTAGCAGCAATATCATGATGCCTACACGGCGAATTAGACCAAACCAAGCGACCTAGACATCAACCAATAGGTGATTGATCAGCGGGGTATGGTTATTGCAATCACAATTCAGTATAAATTGCATAGAGGAGGACGAACTAGCTACGTGAGAGGTGATAAGAAGGCAAAAAGTAGACCGGTATCCTTTTTCTTTCGGCCGAAAGAAAATTTACTCACTAGCCTTTATGTAATATTCCTTGATAGAAGTCACAGAATTGGGATCTCCACCCGCTGATGCGATTGTATAGTGCTTCAAAGCCTTAGCATAATTGTGTGCATTGTGCTCGGTGGTAGCTAAATATAGCCTAGCATCTACGTCTCCTCCTATTGCTGCTAGTTCCCAGTAATGCGTAGCCTTTTTAATATCATACTCAACACCTATACCATGCAAATAAGCATTACCGATATGGTAATATGCTTTACTACAGCCGGCCTCTGCGGCTTGGCGAAAGAGCTTCAATGCCTTGTTTTGGTCTCGAGGCAAACCCATAACTCCAGTATTGTATAGACAAGCAAGATTGTATACCGCTTTGTTATCGCCCAGTTCAATCCGTTGCTTGTGCTTTTCAATCTCAACCTCTTCTGAAACAGGGGGTGGAGCTCGACAGAATGGGCAAATGCCCTTTCCTCCTTCCCTCGTCAACATCGCAACAACACATCCATTGCATATAACTTTCCCACAACATACCTTGTATGTCTTACCCCGTCCAAGAGAAGGCAATTCAATCATACAGATTGGACAATCTTCCTCTTTTGGTGGTTGCTTGATGAACAGAGCATCGTGATGTAATTCAGCAGCACGCTTCTTACATGCTTTCTTATGCATAGGCCTGTGAGCTACTTGACAATCTCTATCGCAATACTTAACCTCCTTACATGCTAAACATGTTTTGAGATGCTCACTCTCCTCCTCGCCCTTCCCGCAATTAGCACAGCTAAACATGCGCAGTAGTTATGATATAAGATAAAACCAAACTAGGTTGTGTGAAATTTTCACTTTAGATGACTCGCTGAAAAGACACACATCATAATATGCACTAACTGACACAGTTGTTGGCAACTACTATGTTTGGCTATTGTACACATACCCTGATTACTTTCTATCCCATTCTCTTTCTTCTTTCCGTATTCCTTTCTTACAAATCCTGAAACAAGTGAATATTCCCATCAGCGCCAGCTGAAAACAACCAAGGTTGATGAGGATGCCAAACCATACTCAATGCACCCAACGACTTGACAACTGAATGACCTCTCAATACCTTCACGGGAACAATCAATGGATTGCGCATCAAGTCCGAGTATACCATACTATGAAAGACATGTATACTCCCATCATCGGAGGCACTTGCCATTAACGGATATCGAGGATGGAAACCAACCGATCGTAAAGCACGTTCGTGATACTTGAGTGTCTTGTATGGAGTACTTGCCAAATCAAGATCAAACCATACTAGTCGACGATCGAGACTACCCACGACAACATGATCACCCGAACCATGCACATCAATAGATGAGATGTGACGACATCCCGACATGAGCCGTTTTACCATCACTTGCTTTACCAAATGATAAACACGCACATGTTCCTTCGTTGCAACAAATAAGAATGGCTTCTGTGGATGGAAGCATGCCAATTGTACCTCCCCGCCCTTGGACTTGCCAAATGGTTGTTGTGATGCAGCCTTGGATAGTTGATGGATTAGTACGGCGGCGGCACCTGCCTTGGGTGAGACTGTAACAAAGTAATCACCCTTACGATGCCACTTGACAGATGTTACATCACGATTGGTCTGTAGAATGGCAATTGGTCCTGACTTGCCACCATAGGCTGAGATTGGACTTTCAGTAGTAGTGGCCGACGACGCATTACTCTTCTTCTTGTTGAGTTTTTTAAAGGATGTCCATGTAACAGCCTTGGCAGCACGTGAGTCGGGTGCAATGTTACCACCATTCAATTTCGATGATGATGCCGCTGATAGTAAAGCATCTGTTACCTCAGATTCATCAAGTCCACCAGTACCGGTGGAGATTACAACGGCACATTTTCCAATCGAGGCAAGTAGCACATGATGAGATCGATTAGGATTCCACTCGAGAGATGTGATTGGTTTCTTTGTCTCGGCTTCGGCCTGTGTATGTTTATTTTGGGTGTAGAAACTTAGCTACTCGGCAGATACTGAAACAAGCATATATCAGTTACAACACATGTCAAACTCACCTCCTTATTATTTTCTTCACCCTCTTCAACATCCTTCTTCTCATTCCCAATCAACTTAACAACACTATCATTTAAATTCCAACTCTTTAATAATCGTCCTGTCTGTACCTCCCATAATCGAACTATACCATTCTCATCGCCACTTGCCAAGAATTGTCCATCGGAACTAACACTCAAGCATCGTACCACCACTGCTTCACTCTCTTCACTACTACTTTCATTACCAGGTACAACATACTGCACACATTTACTAGTAGGAAAAGGTCGTAAATCACTAGCCTTGGGTAATTGCGGTACCAAACTTTCCGGATCAATATTAAGTCTTCGTTTCATTGCCCGTGGACATAAATATAAATCTAAACATCTTTCAAATGTATCTTTTACTGAATGTTCATATGCCCCGACAGACCGTAAATTAGTATACTTTTTAGGTATAAAATTACCATATGGACGATCTTGTACATCTAATTCATTCCATTCGTTTATTTCATCTTCATTTGGTAGATATTCTTCTGGTGGATTGTAGGAATAAGCATGTCCAGGCGGGGGTACCTTTGGTGCAGCCATGTGTTGTGGTCCTTTCCTTAATGCTAATTCATCTTCTTCATTACCCTTCCATAATTGAAATGGTTTACCATCCTTATTGTCTTCGCCATCTTTCTTGATTAAATCATTCATATCACGTACCTTACCATCTAAATAATCCATATTAATACTACCACATTTCAATCTATGTAATAATCGCTTCACTTGTAACTTTTCATATACACTAGGTTGGAATCTGGACTTTTTTTCATACTTGTTACTATTTAGACCAGATTGTAATTTATCAACTCCAGAGAAATAATCAATATATTCTGGATTACTTTCATGTTCAGGATGTGCAAATGCACCACTTTGTAATCTTCGTATTAATTCAATTTGACGTTGGGATAATTGTACATCCTTTGCATTTAATTCATCATAGACTGTAAATTTACCATTCTTACTATCAGCTTGTGCATTATCAGCATCTAATACTTGATCTAATAAATCTTTATTAGATGTTGCTGATGTGCTTTTAATTACTTGGGAACCATGTGCATCATATCCAATGTGTGAGTAGTCATCGTACCAATGGAGGGGGACACGTCCTATACGATTTTGAGTGGCGTCATCATCTTCATCGTCGGAGGATAGATTATCGGTATGCATCCATTGTGCTGTTGCTGCATCGTTGTTTGGTGCTGGTGTATTTGTGGCATCTTTACTATCATCAACTGACTTCTTGTTATCAACTTGTTTACTGCCATCACGTTTCTTCTTCGAGCCAGCAATCTTCTTTGGCCAAGATCTTGGAGCATCCAAATTTTCCAAATCTAATATTTCAACATCTTCATCATCACTCTCATCATCATCATCTCCTGTTGATAATTGCTTCTGACGTTCAATTAAATCATCTTCATCATCAGAACTTCCCTGTTCTTCAAACTCATCTGATTCTCTGTCGTCATCGTCGTATTGATCAGAAACTTGTGGTTCATTCTCTTCTTCTTCTTCGGCTGCTGAGTCGTATTCTTCTTCTTCAGAGGCAGAGTTATCGTCATCACTGGCGGAACTATCATCACTACTTGGTTCCATTTCAGGTGCTGGCTCTTCTTCTTCTTTGGTTATTGTAGACTTCTTTTTATTGCTATTGCGTGCCATTCTTGATATATATGATATTGTGTGGGGATACAATTTGTGATGTGTTGTGACTTTAAGGAGCAATCGCTTGAAATGTACAAAGCCTGTGGCCGCGACGAGTTCAGAAATGGAAAGCCCGTTAAAAACTGATCTAGTGACAATATTGACGGTATACGAATGTGCCAATAGCGATAGGTTGTCACTTAAAGTTAGTGCATCAAATTTGAATACATAGTTGCAAAGAAACTTGCGGTATCTTCACTTTTGCAAAAATGGTTGGTTTTGCAAGTAGTGTGGCTATTTAGCACAGTACAAATGCATTGTAACTCAACCATTAGTGCATAGACAATAGAAATGACGTCAAATACAGCAACTAATAAACCCAAAACAAAGGGCGCCGTCTCCACAAACTCCTCTACTATCACTAGTAACAAAAGTACAAATCCAAAGAAGAATCCAAAACAAAAGAAATCTCAATCTACTACAACTCCTCCTGCAGCAAAGAAGAAGACACCCAAGTTGGCAACCACTCCACCATTAGAATGTAGTAAAGAAGATTTTGATGCATTATTAGGTGACGCTAGTGGATTGAGTGATTATGAAGAAGCTGCAACTGAATTGTTGGATTGTGCTCGATATGGTACGTCGGTATCTTTGTTGTGTACATCTTATGTGCATTGTGTGTGAGTAATACAACATTGCAACATTGATCTAATGATGTATATCTCTCCCCATCCATCAACATACCATACACAACAAAACAAACATAGGCGAAGTAGACGCATGCCGTGCAATTCTAGACATATGGACACCTAAATCTCCCACAACTCAACCTGGTTCTATAGTAAATGCAACAGATGCATCACAAACAACAGCACTCCATAAAGCATGTGCCAATGGACATACATCGACAGTACAACTATTACTAAGTTGTAATGCTACCCATATACAAAATGATAGTGGTAATACACCATTGCATTGGGCTTCAGGTTCTGGACATGATGTTGTTGTTGAATTGCTATTGGATCATTATGATGCCCTTTCTGCTCAATCTACTAGATCTACTACATCTGATGATAAAGACAACACAAAACAGCAACATAAACAACTAGATGTATTATTAAAGAACAACTTTGGCAGATCAGCACTAACAGAAGGATTTACATCCGGCTCAACTAAGACTGTGAATCATTTATTAAATCATGATTCTGCCGAGGAAAATAAGTTAATTGGTGGTTTAGACAAGGAAGATGTAAATGATGAGAGTGAAGCTAATGATATTGCCACTGGTAGTGGTGAGAAGAAGAAAGAGAAGAAGGGTATTGTACATGAGTTTGACTTTCTAAAAGGTGATATTGAGAGTGAGATAAAGAGTACTAATGATGATGAAAGTAGCAGACCATCAGTATTGATTCGAGAATTACCAATTAAACATGCTGATAATCCATTTGGTCAGAAGGCAATTGAGGATACGACTGGGTTAGGTATATGGTGTGCATCATTAGTCATGTCACGATGGTTGGCATCATCGTCGATGGTACAACGAATGAAGAATAAGACTGTATGTGAATTAGGAGCTGGGTGTGGTATACCTGCATTGACTTCGGCTGTACATGGATCACCATCATCTGTTTTCATTACGGATTTAAACCCAGAGACGATTGATAACATACGTCATAATATTGAATTGAACAGTACAACAACTACTACTGCAAGTTCCATCGATTGGGGTGATGAATCAACCTATCCATCCAACAAATTAGATTATGTAATCTGTTCAGATTGTATCTATCAAAAGGATATAGTACCATTACTTAAGAAGGTAGTAACTGGATTACTCGATCCTAATCATGGAACATTTCTATATGTTGCACCCGAGGGTGGACGAGATGGATTACCAGAGTTTATATCAGCCATGAAGGTAGAAGGATTTGAATGTGTCAAGGAAGAGATTGCACCGGATGGATATAGATGTAATCCATTGAAGAGTGGTGATGAGGAGGATTGCTTTTTACACTTTCATGAGTTGGCTAGTACTGTATATGTGCTGTATGAGTTTAGTAGATGATTGATGGTACTTGTTGGGATGTGTAAATTGTAAGAGACAGCTTAAACTTAACCAACAACTTGCAATACCAACAATGATTCGCACCGATAAGTTGTCCAACTATCTTGTACCCCAAGATCCATACCGGTACTCTCTCTCTCTCTCTCTCTCTCTCTCTCTCCTTGATCATATCTCGTCTCAATCCAATTACTATTACCACTCTAATATCCTTATCCTCCTTTTTCTGTAGAGACATCTTTCACTATTATATTATCAATCCTATCCCTATCCACGTAATCTTCTGAGGACATTTCTTTGGACCTCCTTTGCAGCCGTCACTATCGCCACCACCTGTTCATAATGAGAGAGATTGTATAAGTGTTATGGTAGAAACAATGTGTGAGATACTATTGTGTTATTTGTGTGGGTACTTTTAGCCTTATTCTGCTGTAGATATCAACTTGAACTTACTGGACCGACTTGTGACGAATACTCTAATCATAAGCCAAGCTATCAACCTCCTTTACAAACACATCTCTACCTTTCCCACCTATTGCAATCTCAGTTAAATCCTCTACATTAGCCAAAGGTCCTTTAGCAAACTTCAATCTCTCATTAACAGCTGCAGGAAAGAGTGGAGTAAAGAGCTTAACCAAGGCACCCAGTAAGGATGGTAAATTTAACATGAGTGTCCTTCCATTCAGTGAAGGATACAGTGTATTAGCAGTCTTGGATGCCTCACTTAAAGCTTTTCTAAAGTCTTTACTGCCTCCAACCAACTTTACTCCTTTCAAATCATTACATGTGATTAGTTTGAGAAGTGAATCAGTCTCGATGCTTCTCATATCTGATATTGCAGCATTGACTTCCTTGCTGTATAAGAAGAAATCCACCATTTGATCTACTGTAACTGCATCCATTAGTGCATTATCATCAATCTTACCCGCTCTGATACAGTATACTAATTCATTAGTAGATGGTAGACTAGTAGTCATTGCATTGAGAGGTGATAGATATTGAAAGATGAGCTTGCCATTTGGAGCTGCCGATTGTATTGGTGTGTTGTCAAATTTATCCCCCTCCATTGCAGATCGTATAGCACTTCGTGCACTTGTTACAATGTTATTTCCATCGCCTGCCCTCCATTCGATATTGGATTTGAGAGCTGCAATTCGGTCATCTTCGTCATCATAATCATTGAGAACATATCGAAGGTAGAAGATATCATCTTTAGGAGCAACAGCTTCGTCAGATGATATACTGGAGGCGATATCTTTAAGAGTTGCAATTTCACTTTGATGTGTAGATATAAGAGATGTTAGTGATTGTGATGATGGCGTAGTAGAAAATCCAACAACAGTTGATGTATGAAAAGATATGCCCAAGATGATGGAGAGAAGGAGACTAACTTTCATGATGTGATATTGATATATGTTTGCAGATTGCTAAACTATATAATCTCTGATATAATATGATGATTTATGAGCTCAATTACTACCATCTGCCGTTTACTATCAAGTTCAACCCACATTATATTGAGACGTTCATCAGCAGGATACCGGATGCGAGAAAAGATACCATTTGGCTACCAGTTGCCAAACAATTGGCGACTAGTCGCCAACTGGTAGCCAACTGGTTGGCAACTGGTCGCCAACTGGTAGCCATAGTGGTATC
>Ga0214481_100991_pt1 | contig 12718 bp, 9 predicted proteins | sample M1_20Mar14CPVII9_4_FD_165057 | JGI IMG/M metagenome (GOLD analysis project Ga0214481, IMG submission 165057) | Marine eukaryotic communities from Monterey Bay, California, United States - M1_20Mar14CPVII9sort6BwellG10 | ecosystem: Environmental > Aquatic > Marine > Unclassified | place: USA...
GCTCTTACTTTATCTCTAAACATGCCCATACAAACAATACACATATACCCCTACAATACTACTTCGTCTCAACATAACAGTCCAAGAATCCCTGCCTATTATCCTTCTTATTTGACTTCCTTTTGTTGTCGATCTTCCTAAAAGTAGATTGTAAATCATCAACAGCATCATTCAAGCTAGATGATACTGATCCGTATTCCTCTTCAAACGTGCCAACCTTTACAGCTAATGACTTGAGCTGAGTTGTTAATTCATGTAGAGTATCTGATGTCATAGTTTCACGTTCAATATCAGCATCCATCATCATTGCATTATCGGCTCCTTCTTCCTCCTCATCATCTTCTTCGGGTACCTCTTTCAATCCTGCTAATACCTCAATATCAAGTAGTTCTTCAATTTCATCTTTCATTGTATCTTCACTAAAGTCACTATCTTCCGTGGCCACCCAACCATCAAATACCTCTTTCATCTTGTCCATATCATCTACATTACCAACACATTCATTAATTGTCAATACCATCTCCCAAAGAGCTGTTTCATAGTCATCATTTGGATTCTTAAGTTGCAACTTATTATCCTTCACAAACTTCTTTAACTTTTCAAATACTTCTTCCAGTTCATCATCACTCTCATCATTCACAGATAATAATGCATTGCCTTGTGCATCTGTTAAATTTGCAAGACATGTCAAGTCGTCACCGCCAGCCTCCTTCTCTCCTACTTGCACTTCATTACCATCCATCTCTCGTACTACTTCTAATTCATTATCTTCTTTCTCTACTTCTCTTGATAAATCAATATGTTTATGTACGAACCATGATTCTAACTCCTCGACAGCATCTGATGTGATTTTGATACTTGCAACTTCATTATTACTAAATGGTAACTCCACCAGTCGATATAGCGTTGATAAATGATCTATAAATGGCAGTTCGGATGCTTATCATCGAGCAATCGCCCTCCTATTGTCTCTACTTTTAATGATGACGAATGACGATGCCCGCATTGCAATTGCAATGTTATTATGAGAGTTTCCACTCCAATTGAAAACTCCTTTTAGGATAGGAGTAGTGTCTCGCCTCAGAAGGTTCGAGAAGCCGTGTGGTTCGAGGTACGAAGAGTTCGAAAAGCCGTGGCGCCACTGTACCTTTAATAGATTATTCGTATCCTATAATTCGAAACAAATTATATAATAAACCAATTGCAAAATATATTGCAGCTGATATATTGGATAGGCCGATATGAGATAGATTATTAGAGTTGAGTATTGAGTGAGAGAGTTGAGTGTTGGCACACGGTGGGTGGTTGGTGGAGATAGTTATGAAGTTTCTTAATAAAGTGTTTCGAAATGAAACTTCCTGTCATTATTGCAAATTGTTGTTGTAAATAAAGTTGTCTGTTGTAGTAGTAGGTATTAACGGCTATGTCCTTGGAATAGCTTTATGCGCGGCACCTGTAAATTGTTGTGTATTCGATATAGCGTCATAACAACTGAACTATAGTTAGAATTTGCAATACTTACTCAAACAATACACAACTGAAAAATGGCAACAATTGAGGAGAAACAAAAGGAGCTCGATGCTCTACAGACAGATTTTGATGAATATATAGTATCGGCAAGAGAATTAGAGGAAGAGTTGGACGCAGAATTGACCAAATGCCGTGAGTATTATACACTGTGTTTATGAATGTGAATATTTGTAGGGTATCTGTGAGAAAAATATATCATACCTTTGTGTGTTACTCATTATAATGATACCTATCATATACAATTACAGAGGATGAGGTGACAAAGGCAAACTCACGTAATACCGCATTAGCCAATCAGTTAGCCAACATACAACCACAATTAAATTCACTTGAAACTAAATTATCAACAATAACAACACAATTATCAAATGAAACACAACGTCGTATATCAGCTGAAATGAAGTCGGAAGAGGCTGAGAATAAACTGCGTGAATCGGAGGGTACCTTGGCATCAGTTAGATCAAGTGAAGTACGGAAATTGAAGGAAGAGAATGAAGAGTTATATGAACGATTGGCATTCGTTGAAGGTGAGGCTGAGGATTATCGGAATGAATTAAATACTGAACGAGAACAACATCGTGAGGCAATGGAGGAAGTTAAGGGTGATGTGAATATGTTGAGAATGAAATTAAAGGAACGAGAAGAAGAGTTGGAATTGATAAAAGTCGACATGAGTGCTACTGGTGAAGATAATGGTAAAGATGAGAAACAGACAGAGCAAGAGGGTGATGAAGGTAAAGATGTAATCAAACAAGAGTCTACTTCACCGCCACCAACAACGGAAGACTCTGAAAAGACGAGTGATGAACGAGAGGAGTATATCCGTACATTAGAAGATGAGCTCGAACTTGTTACTGAACAATTGATCGAGGCAGAAACTAAGCTATCACAGACACAAGCTGAATTAGAAGAGGTTTTGGTAGAGTCTGAAGAGATGGCTAAGAAGGCAGAAGATGAGAATGGAGTTGCCAATGGGACATCTAATAACAGTGCTGTCGATGTTGATAATATAAAGGAACACTCGGACAAGATTATCGAGCTGGAATCGTCAATCAAACTTCTACAAGAAGAGAATGCAACCCTACTAGACGAATCTAAACGCCTAAAAGAAGAACTTGAACTAGTTTTGGAAGAAGTAGCACTGTCAAAGGAGGAATTGGATGCATACGAAGAGGATAGAAAAGATCAAACAACTCAATTTGATAACGAAAGGAAGCAGCACAAGGAGGAATTAGAAGATCTTCAAAGTAAGCTTGATAAGTTCTCATCTGAAGAAAGATCGAGAGATATCGAATTCAAATCATTCGAGGAGGCCCTAATGGCATCGAAAATGGAAACACAAACATTACAGGAAGAGGTTGAAAAGTTGGAAGTAGCCTTGACAAACTCCAAGACTGATTCAGAAACATTACAGCAAGAAATAGATGAGTTGAAGGCCGCATATGATGATACTGCAAATCGGGAACGAGCTGAAAGTGAGGGACAACATCAAGCCTTGGAAGAGTTGCTTGCTACACGTACACGAGAGGTTGACGAGTTGAAGGAAGAGTTAAGTAATTTGTCTGAAACAAACACATCGTTGACGAGCATGCTTAAGAATATGGAAGATAATATTGCAAAGCAACAAACTGACATTGAGAAGCAACAAAAGCATGTAGCGTCTGCATCGGCATCATCATCACAGGAACTGCAGAATGCGCAAGATGAAATCTACTCCTTAGAAGGTTTATTAGAATCTGCAAGGAAGGAGTTGAACGAGCAGAAGAACGAGGTTGTCAAAGTTCGGGAGACATTGCAGAAGAATATTGAGCATGCAAAGGAAGAGTTGACAACTGCTGAAGATGAGTTGGCGAAGACTAAATCCAAACTATTAGAGGTTGAGAAGGAAAGGTCGAACAACCCGTCCCAATCGACGATTGGAGATGAAGATGTTAAGCCAAAGAAGGCGGATCGATTTTCCATGGGTAACGACGAGCTACAGACAGAATGCAATCGTCTGGAAGATCAAAATCGCATGAGCATCAGCATGAAGAATCACCTCGAAGATGAAATTAAACAACTACGAAAGCAGCTGTTAAAAATGTCCGAGGGTTCGAGCAACAAGGAAGATGAACCTGTACAAGATTTGTCAATCATTGATGATACCAATATTGAAGATATATTGCAATCTAACGACACAGAAGTCATAGGCAAAGAAGTTCGCGCATTGGCCAAGAAATTATCAGCTGTAAGATCACACAATGCAGAACTGCTTACGAAGATCTTGAAGTTAAAGGGCAACATACAAGTTTGTTGCCGAATCCGTCCAATGTCTATTGATGAGACACAGCAAGGTTTGCACGAAGTAGCACAATCTCTTAGCGAAACAGAAGTAGGATGCTTTGACGAGAGGACTAAATCTTGGAAGTCATATGCATTTGATAAGGTTTGGGGACATGAGACTAAACAAAAGGAAGTCTTTGGAGATGTGGAGCCCATGGTGTTGAGTGTTGTTGATGGGTATAATGCTTGTATCTTTGCCTATGGTCAAACAGGCTCAGGTAGGTGCATGAGATCATGTTTCATTATGTACATATTCTTTTCACGTCTTATGCCATCTATCTATATCGTATAGGTAAGACATGGACTATGGAAGGTAGTAAGGAGAATGGACAATATGGTATCAGTCAGAGGACGATCCAGAAATTGTTCAACTTACTACAAGAGAAGGAGCATCAACATCAACAAAAGATGATGAAACAAGATGAATCTATCAGCAAATTTGAGTTCAAGATTGAAATTAGTATGCTTGAAATCTATAACGATGAAGTATATGATCTTCTCGATTCAGGCTTGGGTACTACTGACGGTACTCCTCGTAGTAAAAAGTCGTTGGACATACGCCATGGGGAAGATCAAACAGTTGAGGTACCTGGTCTTATTAAAGAGAAAGTTGATTCTGTTGCTTCGGTGTTGGCTGCACTTGATCGAGGAAATCTTAACCGTGCTAAGGCAACCACCAATCTAAATGAACACAGTAGTCGTTCACACATGATCTTACGCGTCGAGGTGACATCGGGGGTAGCTGATGAGCAGCACAAGGGAAACTTATTCCTAGTAGACTTGGCAGGGAGTGAGAGGGTGAGGAAGAGTGAAGTTGAAGGTAAAGCGTTGAAGGAGGCTCAGCACATTAACAAGAGTTTGAGTGCTTTGGGCAACGTGATGGAAGCTCTTGATAGGAAAGCTTCACATGTTCCATATCGAGATAGCAAAGTGAGTAATACCAGTGGGCTCCAACTGTATGTTTATGTTAATCGCCCTACTAACTTCATTTCTATCTTTCTTCAGCTAACGTATTTACTACAAAACTCATTGGGTGGCAACTCAAGAACGATGATGGTGGTTACAGTCTGTCCTCACAATAACTCCTATGATGAAACAACATTTGCACTAAAGTTTGCTACTCGTGTGAGACGAATTAATCTTGGTTCAGCTCAGAAGAATGTTGGTACAAAGAATCTTCAAGAAACAGTCAAAAGCCTGACTTCAGAGATGAGTTTGATTAGCAAGGCAAAAGAACGGTCTGAATCTCAACTGACAGCTCTAAAGAAGGAGAAAGAACGAGTGGAGGAGAAGCTATCGAGGGCATCAATGTCACGTAAATCCAACTCTGAAGAACTCAGGACGTTGTCAGTATTGAGACAGACAAATAATGATATCACTGCCCGATGGCAAAAGGAGAAGAATATTCGTGAGGAGAAAACCGCAGAGCTTGGGAAGTTGCAGGAAGAGGTAAGAATAATTATTTTCGACGCATTTCTGGCCTCATGTAGATTCCAACTTACAATTCATAACTTGCCTTTTTCTTAGCTACAAAAGGTGAATAGAGATCTACGGACTGTCAGGCGAGAACAAGAATCTCTTTCACAGCAGTGTGAAGATAAGGAGAATGCAATATTCAAGCTGAAGAAAGATCTGCGTTCAATGAAAGAACAGTTTAATGAAGAGAAGATACGGCATAGGAGAAGTCAGGTAATGCAATCGCGGAGTGTGCAATCATCGCGTATTCCACCACCAAGTACTACGACGAGAGGAACTAGAAAGTCTCCTTACAGTTCTAGCTTAGTAAGGCCTTCATCGAGGGTGAAGAAAACCGGTGTAAGTACTACCTCACCGCCTGACACAAGAAATGGAGATGACGAGAGCAATGTTGCCAGAATACGATTTCGTGTGTTAAGATTGTTACAAAAGCATGATCCGCTAAAGGTCGAGAAGATTGATACAGTAATGGCAAGCTTCAAGGGGAGAGAAACAGAGCTCCTGGAGAAGATGATTAATCGATATGAAAAGAAGGAGGAGGGAGATACTACAGCTGTTGAGGCAACAGCAACGGCATCCCTGCCGTCATCTAATGAGGGTAGCCCACCTGCTGCTAGACCACTGTCACGTCAAGACCAAGCTTTGGCTAGACATATGAAACGTATGGAACGCATAAGAGCATCAGGAAACAAGGGCAAGTAGATTCAGGAAAAGTAAAGCTGTTTCACACGTAGTACTACTTTTAAACTGGTAGAAGGACAACTCTTAAACTGGCAGTTCAAAAGACGTCTCATCGCTGTATGTAAACTGTGCTCCCTGCGCTAGCGTGATTCCATTTGATGTTACTCTGTAGCTACCATTGCCATTATCACAACACAAGCCGTTACCGGTTGTATCATACAATACAAAAGTATACCTACCTTTCTCTAGGCAGAGTCTCTCATTATATTCTTGATTGGCAAATGAGTCATCTCCAGGAAAGTATGACAAACTCTCGACTGTGTCTACATTAGTGATGACATAACCAATTCCAAGTGAAGAGTTGTCGAATACAATGCTAACCTCCAATGGATGACAAATGGAAGAAGACCCCAGTTCAGCTGGCAGGGCTGCTGGTATCTTCGAGTTGGCTGTCTCTTCAATGCTGCTATCACCATCAGTTAGTTCTGGTCTGGTGACAGGTTGTGATAATATTGGGCTACTAATATCAGAGTCACTTAAGATTGGGTTGGACTGAGCTGTTGGAGATTGTGTGGGTAGGGCACCTGTACAACTCTCAACATTATATTGAATAACGTCGGACATAGTAGATGCCAACACAACATTACCACTCACGGCTACTGATGATACAGTATCGTCTTCTATTGCCTTGTTTTCGATAAAGAAAGATCCTTCAATACTTAGCTTGGGTAGTACCATATAAGAGTTCCCTTTGCCAACCACCAGGATCTCACCGTTTGTGTCCATTGATAAAGGATACTCTGTAATGTTACCAACAGAAACTTCCACTTGTTCATCTAGTGAAAACGGTAGACTTCTTGATGATCCTGCCCTTCTAAAGATTGATACGGCCCCGAAGACAGTAGAGTACACCAGCTCTTGTTCATTCATCTGTAGTCTACTAACCGCACCATGTTCAAAGTTAACATATCTGATATTCTGTACAACTCTAAATGTATTAGAGTCAGTGTGCTCATACAACTGAACAATATACTTGCAATCAGTTGTAGCAGCAATAACATTGCCGTGCACTGCTATTGCATAACCAAAGTTGTTCTGACATGTTTGGCTCTTGAGCTTTCCAATATAATCATAACTTCCTCCTTCTATCCTCTGGTAAACATAAACACTGTTCTCGCCGGGATCTCCAACAACAATCATGGTATTGCTGGGTGTGGATGATACATCAACAGACCAAGCAAACTTTGCAGTAGAATCGACTGCAGAAGCAGGGACAAATATATCGATTCTCTCCCATCTACCGTCGTTGTTTTGCTCATATACATAGACACCACCTTGCTCAACTTCCATATCATTATGTAGATATCCAACCACTACAACATTTCCAGATATACTCACGGCAGGAGTAGACTTAGCTGTATTAACATTGATGAATGAATCAATTTCTTGCCATACATCATCAATCAATGTGAAAAACTTAATGTCACCTGTGTTTGATACAGCAACAGAGTTCTTTCCTTCAATGGCAACATTGGGTGGATATAATGTGTTTGAACTCACTGGTACTGATCCAAAGGTGGAATACTCTGAATTGACTTCTTGTACACATGCTCTCACCGGTATAGAAGGCATTCGGGGCACTGCTGTAACACTTGCATCAACCTCGCCATCATCTCCTCCTCTATCGAGTTGTTGATAAAATGGATTATTCAATACACCAGTGAATATGAGGATAAGAATAATACCAAACACCAATGTCAGGAGAATGATCAATGAACATATTATCCTGATTCGTTGTCTCCTTCTTCTTCTCCGGCGTCTATTACGTCTTCGTCTTTTTGCATCAGGTCTAGTAAGTTCACTGATCACTGTTTGTGTACAACCATCATCTCTATCTTCTTTCTTTTCTATAGTAATTTTATTGGGGACGTCCCTCCCGATATATATAATTGTCTCGTCACAAAACTCTGATACCTCATCTGTCTCTACTCCTATCGCTGGTGATTGCTGTATATGTTCTGGATGATGTTGCAATGACTCTAGGGGGTTTGGTTGATTAGTAGATGACTCTCCTCTTCCATCTTCAATATCATATCCATCTTTAACCTCCTCCTTTCCAATATCATCATCTGCATGATCACTTTTTACTTCTGCTGCAATTGTATCCTCATCCTCTACATCGATATGAATTGATACCTCCTCCCAGGTCAATGTTTTCTCGGGTACTTCTGGTGTTGTCATAATATGACAAAATGAGTTGCCGTCGCCGCTATCTCCCCTTCTACTCTTGCTATTGCAATCTCCTCTCCCTACTTCCTCCCCATATCTTCAAAAGACGACCTAGCGTGTACTCACTATTGGAGAATTGTATAGTGTTGAATTTGTAAGTTATTACTTCTATATCCTCCATCCCCCATATCTCCTCTTCGTATCTCCACTACTACCACTGCCCCTGCTCATTCTATCTTGTGTCTCAAATATCTCTACTGCCTTTTATTGGGTACGATATGTCTTTGTCTCTACTAGGATCTCCTTACTTTTATGAAACAAGCTAGCTCCATACACTCATTAGTTCGTCTGTAAAGCTGCTTAGATATTATATTATTATCCCTCAGCCAAATCCGTTTCTCCTCCTGCTAGGCATGTCATACAATTCTCAAAATCTTGTCCACATAATCCCCACAATATCAACATGAACCATCTCCTTGCAAATACACTTAGCACTTCAAAGCCAGGATGGACTAGATGTTTACCAACTTCATTCTCTTCACTTGTTTGTGTATGATCTGGACGGGGTAATGTGAGCCAGTATCCATCAGCAATGAGAATGTTCTTGCTTTGTTTTTGTATTATATCAAAGACGATTGTATTGAAGTGTTGACAAAGATGTGGAGATCTTGCCATACCTTGCATCTTCGTAGCATGCCATGAAAATCCATAATTTCCATACTGTTATTGTATTGATTGAATGTTAGAGACTTGATGAGAAACACAAAGTACATATGCATAATACAAACATCAAGTACAAGTAAAACATACCTTGTGCCAACCTGTTTTGTATTGTTTGAGGTAGATGAAACAGTCAGGTCAGGTCAGGTCAATGCAGTATATATCAGGTGATAAGTCAATATCATACCATACATCCTTTGATCTTACCTGCTGTAGTTGATCGAAATACTTTCATCTCTGCAGGGTATCCATCTAACATGTGAATGAACTTTGTCATGCCCTCTCTATATGCATCTTGACATGACTGTCCACTACTTGTAATGTTGATTCCATTTCGAGATCTTTTTCTCTTGGAAGAACAAAGTATATCAACATCATGTAGTCCGGAGTTAAATATGATAGTTCGTTTGACATTAGCACCCTCTTCTTGTTGTCTAATAGTCTCTAAGTTGGTTGTGATATCCTGAAGAGTGGCATGTATACCTCCGTTTGTTTCAATCATTGTAACTTTGATACCACGAGACCATTTAACAAGCTGTAGAAAGAAGTATCTCGTTAATCTCATAACTGAATCACCAATGAAAATGACATGTACGCCCTCAAAGGTGATATCTGTCGAGTTGCCGTCGTTGTCAATGGCAAGAGTAGTCTGGTTGGCTGCTTCAGTGCTGTTGTCAAGCCATCGATCACGAAGAGGAATATTGAACCCCAAATGTTCATTAAAACATACATCCACACCGCCATGGAATCCACCAGCCAAGTCACGAATATGTATTAATTCACAGTCTTCATATTCAAACGCCATTCGAACGCCCACAGAGTTTAACCCCATTCTATATCCATCCAAACTAACTTGAGTTTCGTCGGGTGTTAATGGTTGATGTGATAGTCGTGCTACAGTATCTATAACCTCCCAGTGACCTTTGTCTAGTGCAGACTGTGGTGATGATTCCGTCAATTGTGATAAGGTGCACCATGGCTTTTGCTGAGATAAGTTGTCTACTTCTTCTTCTTTTGGATGGACTAGTATTGATAGTGGAAACCCAGAAACCAAATATCCTTCATACCCAGGCTCAATGGAAGATTCGTCTTCATCATCTATTGGGAACTCATCATAGTCTAATGGTACAGAGAATGTTGTGACAACCTCTAATATATATTCGCCGGGGTCTATGAATTGCATTTCGATTGTATATGATGAATTGTAATGGTCTGTAACCAATCCTGTGATGACATTTGGTCCGTATGCCCTAACATAGAAGAGTGTTCCTCCCTCAGGTGGACATTCATACGGTGGTTCGTCGTCTTCTTCTTCTGATTCAACTACTTTGTGATTACATGTAAGTAGTATTGAGAACTTGTCACCACTGTTGACAGTAGAATGATACTTTGATTGCAATAAATTATTTGTAGGATGAGATAGTGGATGGATATCAAAATATCCAGCCAATGTCTGTTCTGGACGTGACCATCCAGTGTAGCCAGGTAGTTCACCCGGAGATAGCGAAAAGTGGTTCATGTGTTGTTGGTGCACCACATTTTGTTGTTTATTATGTGTTGATATCTGTTCTCTTCTTACATTATTATTACTAACATCATTATTATCGGATTTTGACCACTCACCCTTATTAATACCGCCACTGCTACTATTGATATAATCAGTCTCCTGGCTAATTAATATTATACAACCAACGAATACCAGAAAGAAAGTTGTTTTTTGATTGCTTTGTATCCTACCGCCACCACCTCGTTGATGATGATTTATCCTCATAATATTTTGCAGCTATTGACTCCTCTTTATACACTACTATGATGCGTGGTCTTATTGTACATATTCTACATACAATATTCTCTTGTTAAAGTTGTTGTTGTTGTTGGTTGTAAAAAGGATACCGGCAATGTGAGCACTCTACCGAATGAGATATATGATAAAGTATAAAGAACAAATCCTCACCTCTCAATTAACATCACGAGGTATATTTATCATCTTACTATCTATACGGTAATAACTTCAATTCAGTTTTCAATTGGTGTTATCGATGACGGCAGAAGGATTCTTATATTAAATAGGGTGGACCAATTTAATGCTGACATATACAAAGTTTTTCTCGTTAGATTCATCTCGAAGCTCGCATCGAGCTCCGTCTTTGATGCTCTTAACTATCCATACCTTATCTCCTCCACCTGTCCTGACTCGGTCCCCTATCTCAACTGTCTTCTTCTTTCCCTTCTTTTTAGCAAGCCTATCTTTGTACCATTTCACAAGAGCTAGATCCTCATGACTTACTTCCAATGGGTTGAACACCATAATTTCACATTCACCCACCGCCTCCTTGAGTAAAGTTACGCCTTGGTCAAATGAAGTAAATCTCCTATTGTTGACAGATTGAATCATCATACCAACTTTTAATTCAGAACTTTCAAATAGACTTCCGGGATCGATGGATGTGACTTCGAGACTGGCACCCTCTTCCGCCTTTTTAATTCCAAGTCCTAATCTGGCATCCTTGCTTGATTTGACAACTGGGATATGTAGTGTAGATTGCTCAATGATACTCTTTGCACGGTCACGCTTGTCCTTATCACGAATACTCTTACCAAACAGATCAGTCAAGCCATTCATCAAAACACCACCCTTTGATGGGTTATGAAACTTTGATGATAGGATGTTACGCTCCGTCTCCAACAAGTTCTTGGACACAGCAGATGCAGCCATGAGAGCGTAATGAGCATTCATAGCAAGCCAGAGGAAGTGATGAGCTGCCATTAGGATGTGTCCCATTACCTTCTCTTCCAAGATGACATCTTCCTTTCCAATGGCATCATCAATTGTTGCATGTGACGTTTTCAAAGTCCCAGTGAGACTGCAGCGGAAGTAGTTCGACAATGCACATTTCCACATACTAGGTGCGTGTATATCCAAATCAACATCAGGTGCTATGGACCCTTGCCAGCATGGTGGACGGTGTACATCAATCTTTCTAATCTTTCCATCACCCTTATCCATTGTCAGCATAGTATCACCAAATGTAAACTCCCAATCAACCGTCCATGGATGATCTGTACCTCTATAGAGATCAATAATGAATTCAACCATAGAGATACCACCAAGTACTTTTAGTGCTTCTTCATTTGTATCCATGTATAACCAACCACCGTGTTCCACAATATATTCAATGAATAAGATGATAACGGTTATGGCTTGCAATCGTGCATCGTCATCAAATAGTTTACCGTCGTAGATTGATTTCTTCTTCTCCAACTTTGCACGTGCTCTTGAGATGGGATGACTAGAACCAAATGCATCTCCCCATGATCTGCCAGTAACTTGGTGGCCAAAGTTGTGTAATAAATTATCACTATTCTTTTGATGTAGTATACAACCCATCAAGATAAAAGTCAGACCGAGTTCTGGGAATGGAAGATCAGGACTCCAACTCGAACATGATATTGGTTGCACCTCGCCACTAGCAATGGATTCTTGTTGGGTTTGTGGTAAACTAAGAATATATGCTCTCTTTTCACGTTGTACAGTACGACCGCCGTGTAATACTGCTCCAATATTACCGTCAAGATGTTCATGAGGATGTTGAGGTAGATTAGGATTGATGATACCTATCCTCTCAGCCTCGGTAGGAGCACTACAGGTGTAATGGGACGAAATTTTGATAATGGCTTATTGTGTTGAAATAAATGCTTTGGTACTAAAACTTGATGCACAGAGTTGGACCTTATGATGTGTATGATAAGATCCTAGGAG
>Ga0214481_100992_pt1 | contig 12711 bp, 12 predicted proteins | sample M1_20Mar14CPVII9_4_FD_165057 | JGI IMG/M metagenome (GOLD analysis project Ga0214481, IMG submission 165057) | Marine eukaryotic communities from Monterey Bay, California, United States - M1_20Mar14CPVII9sort6BwellG10 | ecosystem: Environmental > Aquatic > Marine > Unclassified | place: USA...
ACGAGAAAAAGGATACCTATGAAATATAAGTTTACGATTGTGAGACAATTTGTCTCACTTTTTGAGGATACCGCTGATTTTTCTTAGTAAAATCACCTAATTCTTCTCACTATTTTATGTTATGTACATACAATACCATCGAAATGGGCGCAGAATCGAGTGTCATTTGTGAGCACCAATAAAAGATACTCGAGGAGCGCCGAGGTATTAGGTATTGTACATGCTGTGTAGGTGTTGTTATGTACTTATCTGCTACTATAGTGCCAATATCATCTCAAATAAGCGCAACTGCTATACGCTGACGTCCTCGGATGACGGGCGAGGAGTATAGGGTGCTGTTGATAAAGAAAGATTCATATTTTTCCCAAGTAGTGATGACACGAGATGATCATGCATACAAGACCATCAAATCCGTCGTTGACTCTTTGTGTACTCTGCTCAGGCAGTAACAAGGAGGTCTACAAGTTACAATATCATACTACCAATACAATTGTCACAATGTCATAATTAGAGGAGATACACATAAAAACAATAACTAAAAGTCTTTTCATATACACAAACTGGAAAAATATTGGCAGTGAATATATCAAGTATTATAATACCGTCAATAACATATCTATACACATAACAACAACATATCATATTGACAGTACAATCTATACATCAAGAATAATTTACTGCAGTAACATATCAGTGTTGTACAACAAAAATTGAATACTAATAAAAGGAGATATGGACGTTCCTGGATATGTCATCACAAGAGGAGTTAGTTCCCTTGAAGAGCAACTTCTCAAAGAAGAAAGTCTACAACAATGTATTGATAATCATCGGCCATGGATTCATGCTACATATCACTCTGTTATATCCATCCTTGGTATTATTGGTTTATTGGCTTTACCTTTGTCATTTTCATATTTAGGTTGGGTCGGTGGTGTCATATTGTTCATTGCTAGTACATTGGTATCATTCTACAGTGGAAAATTATTAATAGAATGTCAAGATGTAACACAACACAAGACTTACTCGGAACTGGCTGATGGTAACATGGGAGAAGGATGGTCAATGAAATGGATAAGACCGTTTCAAGGTTTAATATTCATCACCATTCTATCGTCGTCTGTTGTAGCCAGTGGACAATTGCTCATAATGATGGATGCTGAGAGGAATGGAATTCAAAACCTAAATGATTCTTCTTGGAATGCTCTAGGAGGTTTAATGTTATTCATTGTCAGGTAAGCAGATGAGTTGTTTTGTACATATGATATGGTTTTACATTTCACTAATGTATACTAACACATCTGCTTGAATATGATTGTCACTAAACCTTAGTCTGGCACCTAATGTTGATAAATCGTGGGTAGTTAGTTTTGCTGGTACAATTGCAACTGTGGTGTCTGTTATCATGTTTCTGGTTGGGTGTGGACAGGCAATGAACGAAGTCGAAGATGTATCGTATAGCCGTCCAGATGATGATACAACAACAGACTATGCAATGGGAGTCTTATCTTCCTTTGGCATCCTTGCATTTGCTTATGGAGGGCACTCGATAGTACCTGATGTGCATGCATCTCTCAATCATAAAGATCCAGACCAGTCGAAGAAACAAATGACCAAAGCATGGGGTTGTTCATACTTGTTTGTTGCTCCGTCCTATCTGCTCATTGTATGCTTGGCCTATGCAGCATTTGGGAATACCACTTCTTCTTCTCTTGTGGAAGACATTGCTCCATATGTTTCACAGAACTTCCTATGGGCACTCTACACATTCGCCTTGATCAATATCTTTGCAGTGGGGGCAATCTATAATCAAGCGGCCTTCACATATATAGAAGATATGGTCATGCTATTCGGTCTTAAGGTTTGTAGATGTACCATGACTCAAGAGGAGCACACAGACGGACTGTTTTCCGGAGAAGGGAGGAAACACTGGCATAAGAAACTTGCTATCCGTTTCCTCTTTGTTGGAATTGGAACCTTCATTGGTGTCGCTTTGCCCTTCTTTGGTGACCTTGCGGCATTAACGGGTGCTATAGGCTCTACTCCACTTACATTTGTATATCCATTCGTGATATACAACAACTCAGAAGTTGGCAAAGAAGCTCCTATTTGGAAACGTAGTCTCAATTACCTCCTTGCTTTTGTATTCACTGTGCTGGGAGTATGTGCTGTTATCGGTGCCATATACAATATTGTACAAAATGCAAGTACTTACAAACCATTCTCTTAATAAGGCGTATACATTCTTCACACGATAGCACTAGAATACTAAACCTTTCATTGATTCGTTACTAACTATCTACTGACTCACTTCTTGGTAACAGCTTTTCCAAACATTCCTCTCCCTTGCAGTTCAATCGATACTTTTGAGTCATCTTTTGCTGCGTATATACCTCTCCCAACAAGGTCGGTCGGGTCTCTAGTAGCTGCTACTCCATCTGAATCTAACCTTGCACTGATGATCAAATCTTCTCCACTCCACCATACATCATCTGTATCTTTACCCTCGACTACTGACGCACCTTCGGGCGTTAACCATTGCGATGATAAATCAAAATCAAATGGAAATGTAGGATTGGAAAACCTTGCCGATAATATTGGCGGTGCTTTACCTCTACTGCCATCTAATACAGCCCTGGGAACATTGTCTGGTTTGTTTGGTCTTGCTGTAATGTATAATGCGGCATTTGTTCCTATTTCATCTATTGATATACCTGATTGTAATGTTGCCGTACCACTAACATATATTTTGTCATCATCTAATGCAAATGCCTCTGGTGGTGATAATGATGTAGATATTAATACTGCTGTAGATGCAATACTAGTTGCAATCACATCACGTCGGGAGGATATCAACTCGTTGGTGGAATCATTAGTAGAATATAGCAGTTTTAGATACCGACAAGATCTGCTGCTGGCTAAGAATGCATTACTCCTTGATAAAGCTAATATTAAAAACAGGAAAAGGGGTATATATGCTGACATGGTTGACTCTGTGGAAGGGAAGAGAGTACCTCTAGAGATGAGGTTGTTACGGTGTTGAGTGTGATGGCAAGGATACCCTTAAAAAAGTACTTTGACAAAAAGCATTGTTATCTTTTTTTTCTTCCTGCCTTACATCACTTCTCCCAATAAACCAAGAGAGAAATTAAACCAATAATAGGAATACACTTATTGTGTGTAGTATTTGATAGATATATTATGGAGGTATTAGTTGTCGTCGGTAAAGTCTAGGCCAACACCTTGCAAATCATGCCAAAACGATCACGAAATAGTGAGGATATAAATCCATTATCATCTGCTAGAAGTTATTCGAGTGGAGGAGGTAGTAATACTAACAGCAATGACTATGATCAACACACATCCAACTTGTGGCATAGAAAATCTGGTGCTGGTTATAAGCTTTTTATTGATTATTACAGTGCACAGCCGTTGGGTTTAATTGATCACGGTGATGACAAAGATTATACTAATAATGAGAGTGTAGTGTCTTCTTCTGTTTCAGGAAGGGGTATGTCTCGTGCTGCTGCAAAGAGGAGGAGACAAAAGCAGAGAAAGAAGAAACAAAATGATGTGGGACAAGGTGATTGCAAGACAAAAGATGATGTGAGCAATACTGAATCTGCTACTACTCATCAACGACATTGTCAACAGCAACAACAACACGTTGATGCTTCACATCCTTTAGTACAAACCTTCAATTCTACAACAAAGGACAATAATCAACATTTACATATGACCAAGTTTATACATGCACTATCACGTCCACTTCCCTTGACACTACGATTTAGACAGCACAATGTAGAAGATGATGAACAAAAAGAACAATCTATACAACTAAAACAAGAATTGGCAACAAATTACTCAAGCCTTATCACTCCAGTATTATATGATCCTTCCAACTCTATCTACCAATCAACATCCAATTCAAACCTATCTAAATCGAATCTAAAGAAGATATCACCAAAGTTAAAGGAGCTTATAGTAGAGGGAAGTATGAATGGTACATTGGCAAGACAAGAATTAGGGTCCATGTTGCCGGTCTTATGTCTTAGTGCATGTGGTGCCATGAAGTCAGGTAGCAAAGTGCTTGATCTCTGTGCAAGTCCAGGATCCAAAACTTTACAGGCATTGGAGATTGTCTGTGGCAACACCAACAACGGTAGTGGTACCAAGAAGGGTAGGATAATTGCAAATGACGTCCATTCAAAACGACTCGAGTCGTTACGTGATGCTGTCCTTCGATCTGGCATGCCAACAAGTTATACCTCCCGTATCACATACACAAACTTCGATGCAAGTGTCTTCCCCCTGCCAAGATCTGGCAAGCTATTCGATGCAATCATATGTGATGTACCTTGCGGTGGAGATGGTACTATTAGAAAAGACAAGTTCATCCTACCAATGTGGAGCCCAAACATTAGCAACAGCATCCATGGATTGCAGTTGCAGATACTATTACGAGCATTAGATTTGGTCAAGATTGGTGGTGTAGTCTGTTACTCTACATGTTCATTAAATCCGGTGGAAGATGAAGCTGTTGTTTCTGCCGCTTTGAGAAGTAAAGAAGACGACTCCGAAACAGCATTTGAATTATTGGAATGGCCACAAGATTTGTTACCCGGTTTCATTCGTCGGCCTGGAGTAACTGATTGGAAAGTAGCATATTATGACCAAGACAAGGAAAGTATAAACGATGAGGATGACGACTTTGGTAGTTTATCATTTGTGGACACTTATGAACATGCCGTGTCTGTTCAAATGCCTGATATAAAATCTACATTTTGGCCAAACTTGGCAGAGAATAGGCGTATGAGATTAGATCGATGTACTCGATTACTACCCCCGGATCAAGATACTGGAGGCTTCTTCCTTGCATTAATAAAGAGGATAAGATGAGGATATTAGTACAATAGAGGCTTACTTTAACTTCTATAATTAACAACTAAGAACAAGTTGTTAGAAGTAATGTTATGCCTTATCCAATAGGTTGCTATTAATTAAGATGGCCAAGTTAGGATAGGTTCTTAAAAGCCCTCTGAGTGGATTCGCTCATCAGAAACGCCAAAATTATTCAATGTCTTTTGCTGCTCTTCCATAAACCCTTGAGGCCCACACATAAAGTACTGTGCGTTTGGATTGTCGAGATGGAGAATATTAGCATCGTCTGAGACACTAGGCTCTTCTAAATCCATCCTACCCTTGTAATGATACTTTGCCAAGTTAAATAAATATGGACTAGTTTCCTCCCCGCCTGGCTTCCCGTCATTCTCCAATGGATACTCGTACCACACCCTCCTTACTAACTCTCCTGCACGGACGGCTGCAATTTCCCGAAGACGGTCTCGATAAGCATGGTTATCCCCATTTAGGGATGCATGCAGCCATGTCGCTGGACGTGTTGTGTAAATGTTCTCCAGCATGGCTAGAACTGGGGTAATGCCTACGCCGCCGCTAAGAAAGATAACTGGAGTATCTACTTCGAGTAACCACATCTTCTCAACTCCAGACATATTAAAGGCTCCAAATGGAGCACTTAGATCGTATTCATCCCCTATATCAGCTTGATGCAACATTCGAGATACAAGCCCTTCTTTCTTTACAGAGATGGATAAATGATCGTTAACATGGTCGTCCCGAGGAAGTGCCAATGTATAGTGTCGAGGCTGCTCACTGAAAGTACCATATGGTCCTTCCTCGTCACCCACATCAGCCCAAATTGTTGTATAACTTCCCGGCTTAAAGTTTGGTGTAGGTTTTCCATCAACAGGCTTAAATTTGAAACGGGTAACCATAGATGACAGCTTTTCCTTCTCTGCTACATAAAACTTCCTCCTTCCAGACCAACTATTTGGTATTTGATCGTTCTCTAATGTAATCTCCTCTTCCCGGGTAATAAAAACATTAGCTATGTCTCCATATAATGCTCCCCAAGCATCCAATACACCCTTGTCATCAGACAACAATTCACTGATAGTTCCAAGAAGATTGGTACCAACTATTGCATACGCTTCTTTTCCAACTCCTAATGCAGCATGCTTTTGACAAATACCTTCAATGGCTTCTCCTGGTAGCTCTCCAGTATCAATTGCAGCTTGAGCTGCAATTGCCACCGTCTTTAACAACTTCTTTGGCTGTCCCCCGATTGCTTGATTTGTCTGATTGAATACATTTTGCAATTCGGGATGTGCCTTGAACATACGGGCGTAGAAGTGCTTAGGGAATCAGAAGTTATTCCACACAATGGTCACAAGTTTATCCAAGAAGAGAGGGAGGTAGGGGGGTTAGCATTTGTTAGTCTTAGTGGAATTGCGAAACCATAATGCACAAGTCAACTATCCACGGCCAAGTGAATATGTCGTCTATGCATGCATTCATCACTGGTTTCACAATTAGAACATAGAATTGCCCAGATCAAAGGGTGGTCTGTGACCATTGTGCACAATTAACTTCTGCTTACCTTAGTTAAATCGGTACCTGCAGCTCCGACTAGAGGTAGCGTTGCCTAATGATAATATGAAAATATATGTTATGTTATGTGAGATCATTTATTTATGCACTCTAGAATCCAAACTTAATTGCACTTACCTTGACAGTTTCCAAATGTTCGGGTGAAACACTAAACTTATATACAGTATCGGCAGCAAAAGATCTGGTTTGTTGGCTACTACTACTACTGTTTGGGAAGCGACGCAATGCAAGTGATGCAAACCGTAACATTATAATTTTTTTGCAATGGCAATAGATTTGATTTTGATGTGTTAATGAGTATCCTTTATACTACGCCGCCAAATGGCATCCGTCTTCAATAATATACTATTATTATCGAGTAGGTAATCAATAACTACGCCACTGGATGGTTAGTATTGATGTGCCTATTGTTTTGTCTCTCAGATGTACGATTATCTAATTATCTAGATAATTAGGGAAGATCTTTTTTCAAGGATACCTAAAGATACCATGTACTATGTTCCCACCCAACCCGAAAACTGTCCAAGCATTTTATCACTTTCTTCTGTCTTATGACCCCACATTTTGAGCCAAGACCCTTCATTTGTGCCATTATCTCCAATTCAGAGGATAATTGAACGGATTATATGTGAGTGAAGAACAATAGAATACCCTATGACCCCATTTTATATCCGAGACGTCTACACATTTCTAACTGGGGTCATTATTTAGCATATTATTAGATTACCCTATCCCACCACCATTACCAATGGGCACTAACTGTAAAGCCCATGTTTCTGTTCATCATATGATGTTTGGGCTGAGTGTCGTTGATGAAGTTAGATGCATTATTATAATGCTCATATCTATCGTTTACCGACCCCAATGCTGACCGATCACCACTAGGAAAGATTCTCCTCATAGTCATAGACACATAGTTGGATGAACAAGAATACAACAATGGGAAGTAGCATGCGTCGTGAATCTGGTGTTAGCATCATGACAACTTCGACAATTGACGATGAACAGATGAATAAGGAATACAGTAAAGGTACTTCTGTCTTGTATCGAAGATCGGCATCACAACACGGTACTGTAAAGGCTATTATTGTCGATGTTCATATGGACGATAGCTTAGTTCCATATTATACTATCAAACTACCCAATGGCAGAGAGAAGCAGTGAGTAATTGATATCTGTTATATGTGTATGGGTATCTCTCGTTCTGGTTTGTTTTCTCAACCATATCATTCTCTTGCAAATATCATAGAACTGTCAATGCACATATAACACTACCTCATAATGATACTAAAATGGACAGTCATGATAAGGATATGATGACGAAGAAACAAGTTGCAGCCAGCAAAGGATATCAACCGGTTCGCTCTTCTAACAGAAGGATGACAGACCCACCTGGATACACAGGAAAGGATCCCCATTACCAATCAATTCCTGTTCCAACGAGTAATGGACCGCCTCTTGTACCAAGACGTCGAAGGGTGAGTAAGGATTCTTTAAATGCTTCTTGCTCTAGTTTGAGCTCTCTCGATTCGTCACTGCATGATATGGAGATAGTCGTCTTATCTTTAGCACAAGATGTGGAGAAATCAAACAAGCAAGTGGGGCTGTTACTCAAGCAGATGCAAGTCCTTGAACAAGAACAGAAGAAGATCAATGATCGAACACGACGATCAAGCACTCCTGATTCCATGGATGTTTACCGAAAGGAGTGGGAATCAGAGATGGAAAAGTTCGATCAATCCTTCAGATCTTCTTGTTCGTCAAAGAGTAACAAGCAAAGGGTGAGCTTTTCATCTTTAGATGAGTCCATGTCTTCTTCGTCCAGAACGATGCCATCTATGTTGGATGAGTCCTTTGGGTCTAATCATTCCTCGAGAAGAAAGAGTATTGATACTCGAAATCCATCTGCGTTGGATACACTTATATCAAACGATAAGAAGAAGGATAGACGTCGTCGGTTTGGTCGGAAGTAGACGATTCGGTCATTCACTATGTAAATATAATTCTCTTGTAATCACTACCATTAAACAACCTACTCTGTCTTTCCTCGGTACACATTACATCATGCTCTTCTCCAATTGATTGATTCTAACATATGTATCACTATCCCCGAGTGAAGGGAGGTTTAGAAGACGGGCAAATGTAACCAACAATCTTGCTCGTGTACGTAACTCATGGAGACTCTGATCAATTGTATTGTGTTGGTCGACTGATGCACCGCCTCCACTCTGTTTCAACGATCGGTATAAGTGACATAAAGCTTCCATGGCTGCAAGGACTACATGATGAAAGACTTGTCGAACACAATTATCAAGGCCACGGAATGCTTCCACCTTCACAGTCATTTCGTCTTCTGTCTTGGGTATCAATTGCAAGTCATCCATAAGTACCCATGCGCCTTTGTATTGCTGTTCGTTGCACCTGTCGAAGAAGACAATTAGATTCATAAGAAGCTGGAAAGTATTTCCAAGTGCCAAGTTGCCTTCTTCGTCGAGATTGTTCTGGACATATACTCTCCCAGGTGCAAGATGGATGGCGTGAAATTGACTTGCGGCATTGAACCAAAACCTAACATGGATCATGTTGAGAAATAGGGCATGAGATGTGAACAGCAGAGAAAAGAAGCAAGCATACCATGACACAATTTGATAACTCACTGCCGTTTAGAAACATCCTCAGGCGTAGAAGCATTCAAATACGATGCCAATTCTCGATTTAGCAGTGAAAACAAGGCACCATACCGTCCAGATAGGACGAGCAATTCTGCTGCATCTGCAGGTTTATTAACTCGAATAGCGTGATTCGCACTATCCACGAGAAGGGCAGACACCTCCTTCTTGTTGAAGAATGCATCTAGCGCTCCATTAGACCTCATGCCAGAGGGTTCAATCTTACCAGCCAAGGTTTCAAACTGACGAGTTTCCAATATGAGACGTTGAGCCTGGGAAGTATGCCGTCGTGGGATATCAAAGTGTAAGATGTGGTTAGTATCATGACACAAGAGCTATTCCAAGAAAGAAACTCAAATGCACACATACCTGTTCCTTGACGAACTTTCCCTTATCAGATAACAGAACAAGGTACTTCAAGGCCGCACCAGCATCAACTCCTTGCAAACTAGCCGAGTATGAGGCAACTAACATGGGCAAAAGAGTCTGTTGTGATGACTTTTGCTCATCCAAGGTAAAATCACCAATAGACAATCCCATCAAATTCATAACAACCCCAACATGTGCTGCCTGTAGTAATCCCAGTCCACAACCTGCCTCACCAAGGTAAGCCAACGCCGTGGCATATTGCTGTGATGCCATTAATGGTAAAGCGTATGCCCATCCTCCTGATTGAGGTATCTTGTTCGTAGGAAGATTATTAGCTCCTCCGATTGTGCCACCTTGAGCTGCCAAGGCAACTGCTGAAGAGGCACTTGTAAAGTCTTCATCTTGCTGTTCAAAATACGATGGACCCCATTGATTGATTAGTACACTTAGCCGTGCCACGGCTTCGGATACCTTACGAAGCCCACTACCACCATCGGTAGATCCTCCTGTAAGAGACATGGAGTTACCATCGGCAAGATGAATTGCATGCCACAATGAAGCATATAAATAATCTTCTACAGTCTTGACAAGTCCAGACGATTCCAATGTTGATGCTTCTGATATTGATTCACTACCACCTAACATGGCCAAACATGCAGCACGGTAATACATGTACTGTTCTCCCATGGTGGAAGATTGAGCTCGTGTCTTGGTACGTTCATACAAATCGGCAACCTTACGACGTGATTGCATCAAGGTTGGTGTAGGATTCAACAATGAACTTTGCAACTGTTGCACCGGGTGAGTATTACCATTGGTGGTGTCACCAAAGATTGTTTCCTGACTTGATTGAAGTTGGGCTAGTTGTGAAACAAGGTCGGATACGGCAGGATCAATTTGGGTTAAATCTTCAGCGGCACCTCCAGTGCTGACAGTACCAAATTGCTGTAAGATGGAGTTGGCTGCATTCATATCGCCACATCGTAGGCCTGTAAATACAAAGTGGAGACAAGATATGATTAGCAAGATACATATCGAAAGAAGTACATTCACAAGTAATCAACACAAAACTACTCACTGTAGAATAAACGTGGCCAAACACCACCATTACCATCAACAACATCCCGTCCGGCAACTAATGATGCAAATGCACATACATCCCGTGCCTTACTTGAATTCAACGTATTATTAACTGTTGATGTAGTAGTCGAATGTCCATTCATTTCAGCATCACGTACCACATCCTGTACATGTGACGTGAATTGTTGTGCGAAGAAGTTACATGATCCCATTACAGTTGCTGCCACCACGTTACCATCTCTTGGAGTAGAGTTGGAGATGTCAATACTAAGACTTGTACTGCAATTAACAATCGATTGGATTAATAATAAGGCATTGGAATATCCTGTAATACTCTCGGGTGTTACTCCAGCAGATGGTACTTGTTTCAAACTATCCTTGAAGGAAGTAAGTAGTGCCATACCACTGTTGTGATTGTTGGAAGAAGTTGACGATGTAGTCAAGTGTTTATCAATTGCTGATAAATGAGATTTAACAATTCCCTCAAGGTTGGGTGATAATGTTTGTGGTGAGGGTATGATATTACTATACGCGGAAGAAGATACTGTTTCTCTTCCACCGAGAGTGGAGGAATCACCCTCGAGCAATGGCACACGTGATGACACATCATTGTCAATCATATTCACCTCTCCTTCACCGCCCATTCCTCCACTACCACTAGCACTCCCATTGTTGGTATTATTATTGTTAACACCACCCAATAAGAAACGATTACCAACTTTACCAACACCCAATATTTCTTGTTTCTTCTCTTCCCAATCCTTTGCTTTCCATTCATCCATTCTTTTTTGTGATTGTTTCATTGCCATTTCACGTGCTAATTATGTGTGGTTGATGTAAGAATGAGAATATAGGAAGTTAGTTAAAAACACAACATATGCACAAAAGGGTAACCCAGAGTTTTTAAGGCACATGATCGTCACAAAACAAACATATAAAAGAGAAATAGAAACTCCTTAGGGCACACAATACCGATAATTATCGATCGATCATCAACCATATAAATAGGAAAGCGGCGTCAATTGTATCACCTCAGTATTTATTATATCATATTATCCCTTATTAATCAGCACCACAATAAACAATCACAAAATAAAAGTATGGTATTCACAAGTAATTGGAAAGCAGCGTCATCGCCATCCACACAACAACAAAATAGCTCAACTAATAAAAAAGTAGGTTCACCATTTGTAATGTCCCCTTCTGCATTTGCCGCTGCTCAAAATAATGCTAACAACAATAATAGTGGTGGTTATAATGCCAGCGGTGGTTTAAGTGGAGGTACTAACAATAGACCATTCATTGGTGCTCAATCTACAACAACCAATATGACAGGCAATAACAATATGATGGGTGCATCATCTGCTACAAATAATAATAATACAAACAAGGCAGATTTTAATTCACTACTAGCCAATTCATCATCATTACTATCCTCCATTGGTCGTAATAGTACTATTAATCATCAATCAACACCAAATACAGCAGGCACTCAGCAAATTAACACAGGAACAGCAGCATCTAATGTATTGGGTGATAAATCATTATTAGAATTAAGTGTCGCGTCTCGTACTGGTGGTTCCTTTAATTCCAACCCCACTTCCAATACCAACCCCAACAACAATTCAATGGGAGGTCAACAACAACAGACACAATATCAACAAACATCGAATTATGAAAAAGAATCAGCAGCACATCGATTATTGGCACGTGATGGATTAGGATTTGATTCTGTCAAATTGGGTAAATTAACACGTGATTTGGAAAATCGTAGTAGTACTTCTAATACTACTGGTGGTGGTAGTGGTGGATATTACGGAAGCGGTGGATATGGTGGGATGGATGTAGAAGAAGAGAAAAAAGATGATTATTATGATCCTACTAATAATACAGATACAAATCAATTTGATGGACATTCCAAACATGTTTTATCATCATTACAGGGAACGTCAATGAAGGAAATATTAGATAATCATCATGATTATTTATGTAAATCTGCTGTTAGACAGGGTAAGTTTTTTCTATTTCTCTTTTATATGTTTGTTTTGTGACGATCATGTGCCTTAAAAACTCTGGGTTACCCTTTTGTGCATATGTTGTGTTTTTAACTAACTTCCTATATTCT
>Ga0214481_100993_pt1 | contig 12704 bp, 10 predicted proteins | sample M1_20Mar14CPVII9_4_FD_165057 | JGI IMG/M metagenome (GOLD analysis project Ga0214481, IMG submission 165057) | Marine eukaryotic communities from Monterey Bay, California, United States - M1_20Mar14CPVII9sort6BwellG10 | ecosystem: Environmental > Aquatic > Marine > Unclassified | place: USA...
TATGTACTTTTTCTATATTTATTACATGTGTAATATTTTCAAGTAACAGGTAAATATTATTTTTGCATTATAGATTTCTAAGTAGGAATTAGTATATATGTTCACTTCTGGTATACTTTTAAAAGTTAAACTTTATGAAAAATAGATTACTTGATCTGTTTTGACACTGTTTGCTGAAAATACGACATACTTTATCTCGAAAACTTTCAAAAACTTTCAAGATTCTATAATTCCAGCTCACGGCTAAAGGCTCATAGTTTTGCAATCGATTTCTTTAGTAGTAGGTAGACCCATTGCTTGACAAACACAGCTTGATAGTATATATTAAACCCCCATACCCCTCTAATATTAACTATTTACTTATATATATTTATCTAATTTTTTGATACGTCGCAATCTAGCGCCGTCGTATGCAATTGATAAGTAATTCACAACCACACAATAATACTACAACAAATGAACAATCAATAACTAATAACACCACAACTAATAATAAACCTCAACAAAATAATATAACTGCTTCCCTAAATAATCCCCAAAAGTCCAATCAACTCAATCTCAATATATCCGATACTACTACTAATAATAAAGTATTGGATATAAAAAATAAATCTAATAATAATAAAACTTCAAAAATAACTAATATAAAAGAAGTCACGATTACTCCTGATAAGCATGATGTGATTATGGACGAGGTTACTAATAGCGGGGTAGCCGGTGCTGCTGCTGCTGCCGCTGAACCCGTCCAGGGTGGAGAGGATAAAGATACTGAAAATAATAATAATATTGTTGTTGAGGGTGGTAGTAGTGGTGGTATGGATATGAATACAAATGATAGTGCCGCGGGGGATACGGATAGTAATAATAATGGGGAAGGAGAATTATCAAATGGTGATGGGGATAAGGATGATAAGGATGATGAATTAACTACTAAAAAATCCAATCCCCTAGATATATTAACCGAGGCAATGGATATGAAAGTTGAGGCTGCTGCCAATAAGTCTGAGGAGGAGAAAGACGAGGATATAGTTAAGGCTGATGATAAATCCACGGATGATAATATGAAAATTGATGAGGCTGCTCCGGCGGAAGAAACAGATGATAAATCTAATGCCGTCGATTCCTCAGGGGATGATAATAAGAATGAGTCAAAGCCTGAGGCCATGGACGAGTCTGGGGATGGGGATTCTGATTCCGGGGAAAAGAAGGATGATAAGGGGGAAGAATCAATGAAATCTCAAGAGGCTGCAGATACCGAGAATAATATCAAGGAAGATAATAATGCAGGGGAATCATCTTCATCAACAGACAATAATAATACCGACGACAAACTTCCCTCATCAGAAGAGAAGAAAGAGGATAATAATAATAATACGGAATCAGATGAAAAGAAACCAGACACACCAGCGGTCAATCTACCAATATTAACCGGGACACTTGCCTATTCTGATAGGGATAATTTACGTCGTCATATTATTCGTGGAAATTGGAAGTATGAAAGTTCTCATGCGGTGCCTCCACAACGGTTTGAGTTACTCCGAACTATACCACATGACGAGGATTTGAAGGAATTACCCAAGGATGGGGAATTTAATGGTTCATTTAATGTACAAGTTTCAGTGAAAACATCCAAGGGGAAGATTAAGTTGAAGAGTCGATCGGTATCGGAAAGTGGTGTTAAGTTATCATTTAAACCGAAGGAGGATGCCGAGGGTGGTGCAGCAGTATTTGCGGTACATGGTACGGGAACGAATGAGTATGGTGTGTTTGAATTATTTGGCACAGCCACGAAGAATACAGATGTTGAAGAGGGAGAGGATACCACGTATTCCATTTCAGTCCATAAGAAGTATATTGCCCCGCCACCGGCTCCTCCCGCTAGTGCTACTACCAAGGCAGATAAGAAACGCAAGCATGGCGATGGTACCAACACGGGAAGTGACGGACCGAAGCCACCTCCTACGATTTTGCCAACTGAGGGGATTTGTCTACGGGGTAAATTGGTACGGAATACGTCAGACGAATTGAGCCTTGATAATGCAGCTGTTCATCGCATCACGGGATTGTGGGCTATGAAGGGATTGTCGAAAATCGTAGAAGATCCAGATCAATGTGAGAAATTTGAGTATGAGCATAAGTGTTCTGGTGAATCTACTGTCTTTCCCTTGTCTGGGAGGTATACTGGTTTCTTTTACGTGAGTGAAGTTCCTGGCGAAAGGACGAAGGTTCCTGAAAGGGATGTTACATTGAAATTCATTCTTAATAGTGATGGGTATCACAATGTTGAGGGTCGGGGTAGCAATATCTATGGAAAATATAGCATAACAGGAACGTTGGATAAGGACGGTCAGATTACACTGTTCCGTCTCTTTCAAGTACCCAAGGTGAAGACTAACAAGAAAAGTTCGACGAGTGTCAAGATCTCTGCTCCCAATGGGGGTGCCAATGGCAGGACGAAGTTGCCCAAGGCTGCCGCACCTGCTGCTTTCGAGGCTTCTCTGTCATCAGTCCTCACATTTGACGATGTGAATGCCTCAAAGGATGACGAAATCCCTTCTCCCCTAACTCCTCCTGTGCAATTCACGGCCGTGTCTCGTGGTATCCTAAAGATTGAGAACGATGGTACTCACACATGCTCTGGATCGTGGGCCATGTCCAATGAACACTTCCAGCAAGGGTTAACATCCAAGTATCATTTTGGTATTGCAGCCCATGATGCTATCGAGGATGCCAAGTCCATGCTTGCTAGGATGGAGGAGAGTGGACAGGACAAGGATGATGATAGACGTATCAAGAACCTTGGCGGCGGCGGCGGCGCTCCCGAATCACTAGCCAATTCTGCATTCCCCATTGATTCGACTCATTACAAGGGAAGCTTCAAGATGCGTAAGGGAACCACTCGAACAACTACCATTGTCGATCAGCAAATTGTCCTCAAGTACGTGAAGAACTCGGGAGGGAGTTACAATGTTTATGGCAAGGGCCAGAATGAAATGGGAACGTTTGATCTAGTGGGGACTCTGATTTTACAGGGCAAGGCTAATGGTCTTATGCAACTTTACAGGCTATACCCTCAAGCTCCGATACCCGCCCCAGTCGCCAAGTCCAAAAGTAAAAGTAGCTCCATCCAGGGTGGATTGACAGAGAAGGCCACTCCAGCCAATAGTGGACCTGCCCCGGCAATGAATGCCCCCGAGAGATTTATCCCTTCCATGTCTGGCCTGCAAAGACGCGAGTCATCAAGGATGTCTCGTCTCCCCTCTCGTCTCGAGGAAGACGACCCTCAGGCTCAGATGGACCGCTGTATGGATAGATGTCGCCAGATAATTAAGGAGTTGCAGGACGCTGATATTCAGAAAATATTCGGTGCGCCAGTAGATCCCATTGCACTCGGCATACCCACGTACTTTGACGTCATCAAGGATCCGATGGATCTTGGCACTATCCAGACGAAGATGGATAACAACGAAATTGATTCCCCCGATGAGTTTGCTCGCCTTGTTCGATTGACATTTGAGAATGCCATCAATTTTAACTCTTTGCCAGATAATATCGTGCATGTTACTGCCCGTGGTTTGTTAGTATTGTTCAACAAGAAGTTTGGTGCAATTGACAAGACTTTCAACGATGCGAAGAAGAACAGGAAACTCTCTAAGGCTGAACGCCAGGAGTTACGTCGGAAGGAGAAGGAGGCATCCAAGGAGGCTAAGCGCAAGGCGAAGGAAGAGAAGGAACGCAAGCGCAAGGCTGAGGTTGAAGCGTCGAATGAGTCCAAGCGTATGAAGCTTGAGCATGTACTTGCCGCCAACAAGGCGACCATGGATGCCATTGCTCAAGCAGCTCCTAGTAAAACAAATGCCAACGTGACCCGAAATGAGTACAACTTACTTGTTCAGGCTGTGAAACAGGTTCAAGATCAAATTGCTAGTTTGCACAAACTTGTGAAGAAGTCGTCATCCAAGTCATCTAGTGCACAAGATGCGTCTACATATGCACCATCTTACTCTGCAGCTGCTGATGCATACTCAGTTGAACCCTCCAAGCCAAAGAAGAAAAAGGCCAAGAAAGAAGTTGAGTATGAGAGTAGTCCCACTCCACCATCTCCAGCTTATCCCACTCAGGCTCCTATGGAGGAAGATTTACAGCCCCTTTCCTTTGATGAGCAAGAGGCACTTTCAGAGTCAATCAACCTCTTACCGGAGAGATTGTTGCCAGGTGCTATGCAAATCATTCGTGAATCTGAAATTGTTAACGACGACGATGATGAAATCGACCTTGATATTGACCAGCTTGATACCAAGACACAGAGGAAGTTGCAAAAGTTTGTCATGCAGGTAAGATTGGCAACCATGCCCTGACATTTATTTTTTTGTTATGTTTTTATCAATTGAGAACTTGTTATCTAATTTGGATTGACTCTGTGGAATACCAGAATGTCAAAACAAAGAAGAAGAAGAAACAGTCGAAGAAGACCAAGGCACCTCCAGCCCCAGAGCCCCCTTCTCCACAAGTGGAAGAGGAAGTTAAGCCGTCTTCGATCTCACAACTACCAGGAGGCAAGTCCTTTTTCGCTTTGGGAGATGACGACAGTGATGATGCCATGGACGAAGACGATCTCAAGGCTGACGACTTAGGGTTAAATTGGGTCACCAATCCTGCTCAAGACGCTTCCACCGATGACAAGCCGGCAGGCAACGGCGAGAATGATGACGACGAGGATGATCTATGGGGAGCAGCACGCAAGGAGGCGGAGGCATCTAAAGCCCAAGAGGCCGACCGAGCCAAACGTGAGGAGAAGATGCGTGCGGAAGCTGAGGTAGCCGCTCAAAAGCGAATGGCTGAAGCTCAAGAGCTCGGGGAGCAGGCCCGTGCTAAGCGTGAGGAACAAGAAGCCGAGGATGCTCGACTTCAAGAGGAACAGGAGCGTGAGGCTGAAGAGTCACGCAAGGCAGCTCGTGAGGAGGCCATCAAAGAAGTCAACGATCAACAGCAAACGGTCGATCTAGACGCTACTCGAGATTTGATGAGGCAATATGAACAGGAGTTTAATGACAACTACAGCGCTGGGGCGGCTAGTCCGTCGTCAGACTTTGGGTTTTAAAGATGTACAAGAGATTTTGATTATTGTTTGTGTGAGTGTGTGATGTGTAAAGAATATTGGCCATTTGTGCCCTTTTGGCAAAGTGGAACGACCTCAGAGTAATGTTTTGCGGTATGAGCAACTGCAAGGAGGTCAAAGCTATCATAAAAAAGAAATAACAAAAAGAAAAAGAATAAGCAAGATGAAATTATTAGAACATTCGATAGCATATTCTTTCTTGCTAGCTCTAGGCCCATCATCTCTACTTTTGGATGGAAATCGATTTACCCAACACTCTCCCACTGTTCTCCTTTTTAAAAGATACACTCCTCATACCTATCGTAGGGTACTTTGATGAATCACAACTGAGATACTCATTGTTAGCAGGATACCGGCAAAAGATTATTATGAGGCAGAGGCAGGTGGTAATTCACCCCAGGAGTATCCTATTCTAATGAAAGACGCATCTTCCATGTGGCTGGGGAGAATATACTGAGACTACATTTGACATTGATGCCTCTGTTATTTGGCCTCCATCAAGTGACTATGGGGTTGCTCTCGGAGTGAACGGATTAACATAAACCAATACCAGAAGATAATGATATTTTTTTTGCACAATGTACTTTCTTAAGTTAGGTGTGCAAGTCCTAACTCGTCAAAATTGCTTAAAATAATAAAAAAAAAAAAAAACCCCCCCCCCCCCCCCCAATATGCGTTGTAGGTGCTGGCGAAGTTATACCTTGCCAAACAGATACCAAGCAACAATTTCAATACTTAATTACCCCTCGTAACCCCCAAACTAAACCACAGCCAAAACAACCACGAGGATTAACTCTTACAGTTCTTCAAATGGCCGCACGTCCTGAATATACCTTTTCCTTTGCAATATGATTGGCAGCACTTCTTGATCCATCCCGTCTTGATGTTGTCATAGCACTTGTAGCTAGAGCCGTATTGGCCGCTACAGTGCGTGTTAGTTGTACAAACACGACAGTACTTGCTTCCAGTACCCCCAACGCAATTACCACTCTTGCAGATGCCATTGCTAACACACGTTTGACCGTTGTTCTTCTTTGCACCACATATATTCACTCCTACAGAGTTATTCTGACAAACATTGCCACTAGAACAACCTGTCGTACTTCCAGGTGTACGGCAAGCACGGCAATAACCATTCAAGCAGACACCACTGCTACAAATACTATTAGCAACGCAAGTACTACCATTACCCTTCTTTGCACCGCAGATATTCACTCCTACAGAGTTATTCTGACAGACCTTGCCACTAGAACAACCTGTCGTACTTCCAGGAGAACGGCAAGCACGGCAATAACCATTCAAACAGACACCACTGCTACAAATAGAGTCGGCAACACATGTGCTACCATTACTCTTCTTCGGAGCGCATATATTCACTCCTACAGAGTTATTCTGACAAACCTCACCGTTTGAACAACCTGTCGTACTAGCAACTGTTCGACAAGCACGGCAGTAACCTTTCAAACACACACCACTCTTGCAAACAGCGTCGCTACTGCATCCACTAGCATCCCCATTGTTCTTCTTTGGACCGCAAGTAGGTGCTCCAATGGCATTCCTTTGACAGACATTACCATTCGTGCATGTGTCAACTGAGCCTGGATTGCGACAAGCACGGCAAATTTTTGGGGTTCCAATACAGATACCACTAAGGCAGGCACCATTTCCAGAGCATCCGGAGGAGTCGCCATTGTTCTTCTGTGGACGACATACGTGCGTCTGAAGACCATAGGTTCTTTGGCAGAAGTAGTTGGAGGGTTTCCCATCAGCTACTGTGCAGCCTGTTGTACTCCCCGCTGTAGGACATTCACGACAATATCCAGATACACTGCGAAACAGAAGGGGTTATATGAGCGATATTCGTTAGCGTTAACACGAAACAAATGAAGACGATCGACGACAACATCACTACTTACCAGTTACCACTGATACATCCAGCATCTCTTCCACATTTGCCCCCGTTATCCCTCTTCTTTCTACAAACCTTGAAGACATTATCACACGCCTGATCTTCGTCACACTCCGAGTCATTAGTGCATTTGCCTATATATTATTGTATAAGAGAGTTAGAGTTCAAATGAGATACTCAAATAGCATGGGAAGTCAACTTATAGACAGCATGTGTACTTACCAGTGCAAAAGCGAGTATTCTCGAACATTACACACGTTCGGAGTCTACTGCCCATAAGAGCAATATCCAAAGCGAGATCTACTTGATTATCCTATTATGAGTGAGCAATAGGAGTGAGACAACTTTTGAGGGAGGAAAAGAGGAGAAGAAGGACGTTGTAATACTCACCGCAGGCCATCCAATCAGATCCTCTATAATATCAAATCCGTCCTTCATTTCCATCGTAGCAGAAATCGAGAATTGGGCTCCGAATCCATCATTATTAGCATATGCACGCATAGCCATTGAGAATGAGGCCTGCTCAAAGATCACACAGAAGATATCAAAGACGGGATTCACTTCACAGATTTCAACAAGGTTCAAGGTCCTAGAAACGGCCAATTGGACATGCTTGTAGTCCTTGTTAACGTACTAAAAGACAAGAGAGATAAGACAAGGGGATGACGTGAATTATAATTTATTCAAACGAGAGACTTATACCAAATAAAACTTACCATGTAGAAATCCGCAGCAACTTGGAAGACTGCTGAGAAATCAAGCTCCAATGGCTGGGGTTCACCATCATCATCAACCTTTCCGACATCAAGTTCAAATGTTGGTGTCATCTCCCCTGAAAACATCATGGCAAAATCAACAGCACCATTGGAATCGGGTGAGACACCATCATTTGCATAATCCAAATCAATGAGCAGAGTTGCATCAATCGACAAGGCGAGCTCAATTGTCGAACTCAAGGTTAAACCAAAATCTCCCGTTCCACGCATAACAAAGTGGCCTGGAATTGTCAACTCTTCCAACAAAGCTAGACCGTCTTCATCGTCTGATCCGTCCCACATGTCATTCAATGTCGTTGCCGTAAGCTGCTTAGTGATTGAGATGGCAATAGCAAGGACATTGATCTCAAGAGCGTGGATCTTGATTGGCGGAAGGATACCTGTCTGACCTAAGATTCATAAAGTTGCATTGTGGTTGAGGAATTATTCAGGGGACACAACCGACAACCAAAAGACACACAAAGAGATCAACGTACCAATAGCATACGTATGGGTGCCATCATTTAATGCAACACAAATGCCTTTATCCCAGCCAGCATTGTAATATCCAAACGCCAGAACATCTGTGTCACCCAACATATCAAGGCTCTCGCAAGCTTCCACACCGGCACCTCCTCCACGAGTAGCCACATCCTCTTCAGAGTCTGCACATACTTTCTGGGGAAGCAAGACATTGAAACCAAACTCGTCGGAAATGGCATTATTGAGTTCTTCTTTCATGACATCAACAAGGTTGACACTGCCGCCAGCGGATTCCATATTATTCAAAGGACTATTCTCTAAAGGAGCAAACATGAAATCGATAGCATTCTCTACTATGTTACCACCATCAACATACGACTCAGTGCAGGGTAACCACCCAACGAAAGAACCTGAGTCATCGACCTCGACAAAAGGAGAATACTCCTGAGTTGCCTGAGTTGGATGGATAGAAGATGTGTTTAGTCCACAGAAAAATCCAAAGTATCAAGAACTGAGAAGAAGATTTGGCAGTCAAACAAGGTACTCACCTCAGTCCCAAACACCTCAAACTCTGCCAAATGGAGACAATTACTACTTTTAGCTGGCATGAACAGCTTGACAAATTGAGCACTGACATTGACATCCCAGGCTTTCTCTTGAACGTGATCACCTTGGTAGATTTCATAGACTTGGTTCTTCTCTTGAGCATCGTCATAAAATCGAACATAGAAATTTCGTAGGCGTCGTAGAGTATAAGCACTACCAGTTTGACGATGGACGACATTGATTCTGTTAATATCATACATCATACCAAGATCGACTTCCCACCACTGATCACCGGTGCAGCCAGTGTGACTGTTTGTAGTCCTATCACCATCTACTACATAACTTGCATAGCCTCCTCCAGGGGTACTGCTTTGGTCAGTAGCCTTGTTGAGAGCAACATTCTGTTGTAAAGAGAGGAAAAGAGCACCGCGTGAAAGGGTTATAAGTGCAGTTGGGGTTAGTTAACAAGTAAAGGTATCACTCAGGTATGTTAAAATGCAATTGGGTTCTCATCTACTTACAGAAGGACAATCATCTGTGCACATTTGAACAGAACCTGACGTTGTGAGTGCACGACCATTAGCAATAGCCTCACGATGTTGAAAGTACTCATCACGATTACGTTGTAGGATTCTTGATGTGTCAAGTTGACGGAAACTCTTGTGGGAACGAGAAGCAGACTTATCTACAACCTGAACACGGGCAGATGGATCGGCTACGGGAGAATCGTCAACGTCTTGAGGTGATCGTAGAAGATGCCTATCAAAGGGTGAAGGGAGGGAATCGGCGGTTTCATTCCCTTCTACCTCCTTGGCGTCCTGCGCAGCGGCATCAACATCCAACTCATAAGCAACATCTTCACCTTGGAACACATCTTCCGTGCCGTTGTTGCAAACGTCGGAATCCATGATCATGGTTACAGAGTCATCGGCACCTTTACCAAAGGAAAGGGTACGGCCATTATCAACAAATTGTCCATTGATAGGCACAACTTGCTCCTCAACACCATCTTCATTCACAAGTACAACAGATGCTTCCGTTCGCGCGACAGAGTCATGGTAGAGCTCAGCCACAAATCGAAGATCAATACACTTCAGTTTACGGCCTCGTTCGTCAATCACAGTCCGAGAGAAGAAAGAATCTCCAACTGAACGAGTACTGACATCCAGACCGGTCTGTACATCCTTCAAGTGGCTGTGGCCAGTATTGTCTAGCCCAATACTTGTAACTTGACTCTTCGAGATCGAATCCTTCACCTCAAGGGTACCTTGAGAGAATGTAGACTCGGATCCATAATACGTTCCGAGGACAGAAGCAACGATGGCGACTACACCCGTCCCCCCCCTGTGTTTGTTGTTGTTAAGAGTGAGAGAGTGACATATCATGTGAGCATATTGGATCCTCGTTTATCTTTCTTTCCTACCCTGCCCTCCAAACTACACAAACAAATATACACATGCTACTCACATGAACTTCATTCGACGGTTCATCTTCCTCAACTGCAATAATATGAATAGAAAGATTTAGAGATACGATAAATCAAATTGGAGTAGCATGACAATGGGTTTCTCACCTTGTTGAGCATCATACTCTTCTCGACTTCCAGGTTGTCCTTCATCTCGCAAAGCTCGATAGTATCTAAAAGCATCTCGTCAACCTCCTCGTCCTGGAAGATTCCGTCGTTGTTACTATCGTACTTGCGTTTGAGTTCATCAATAATATCTTGCTTGCTTTTACCATGAAGCTCTTCAGTCGACAGTTTGTTGATCTGGTTAGAGCGGCGTCTCTCCATTCTACCACCAACAGCACGGGCAGCTTCTTCATCTCCAACCCGTTCATGATCCTCGAGTGAATGTGCCGCTTTGCGGTGAAAAGCCTGTGTGATATTAGCAACATGAGAAAGATGATGTGAGATACATTATTGCAAGAGCAGACGGTTGGGTCGAACCTCTTTTCTATAGCAAGCACTTACCCGTGATAAAGTTTCTGCGCTAATCCACATAGTACTAATGTAAGGGACAAGAAGAGATGTGGTCAGCTAGTGTACTAGATCAATCTGATACACCAAGACAAACCACCGAAGTATCCCTTACACTCATCTAAATAAACTACTCACCTTTGTATAGCTATAACTGTTCTTCAAACAATTCGTAGATGTGTACTGTTGCTCTGTTAAGATCTGAGGAAAGAGGAGGGGCGAGTTAGATTTAGAGATGAAGAAGATTTATGAGATGATGGCATATGGGTCTCTCCTCCTCTCCATGCATGATGCTAGTGTCCATCGAATTACTCCTTCCCACCTCTTCTAATTGCAATAGAATCACTATGGTATAATGTAAACATCATGGACGTTCAATAGACCGATGTATCAACGAGGAACATGATCTCCTCCAAGAAATAATGGGAACGGCGGGAGGCAGTAGCGTACATACACTCCTAACCTCCATGCCGCTACGCCGCTACACATATGCTGTACCCCGAATAAACCATGTTGACCATAGACCGACTGACAAAAGAAGTACACATGAGTAATGATAGAGCACATAAACATACCTTGAGGCGACACTACACTCCAAACTATGAGCTTTTGTGAAAAAGTGTATTTTTATGCTTGTGCTTGTGTGTGTGTTTCCTCGCTTGTTTTGCTCAGAGGGTTCGCATGCTACGTGGTGAAGTTCCACTTCTGGAAGTAGAAGTGTATCTTCTATAGGCTTCACTTCATTTGTTAGCAGAAGCTAGCTAGATGACGACACTTTCACACGAGGCCTCTAAACACGCACTTTTTTGATATCTTCATCTGCCGGCAATAGTAGTACGTGGAGTTTTTCTTCATCTGCCAGGGCAATGGAATGATTCCATACCAGCTGATACGCCTGAAGTGGCGGATCAAATAGCTGAAGTGACACTTTAAACAAGAGTCACAGTTCCTCAGTAGTACGTGGAGTTTTTTTTGCGACAGTGGAGGTCATTATCGGGTCATGCGAACCCAAATTTCATCAAATCTACTGCCGGTGGATACCTCTATTTACATAATCTCTTTCCTAACACTTCAGGATAAGTGTAGAATATTTGTTTTGCAAGTTGGAGGATTCCCACGCACTGGTTACCTAATACTTGTATCCATTTTGCAATAAACCATGATGAACAAATTAATAATAGTCATCCCATGCATTAACACTTGGTAATATATATCATATCGTCGCCAACTCCCTCTATACCTCTGTGTCGAACCAACTGCTCGGTGAATACAGTGTGGATTACAATAATTCAAAACTACTTATTGGCGTCCAACTTGGAGTATTATTAACTCTGGAAAAAACAATATAATATATCTTCATGTGAGAATACGCAATTTACAAACAAACATACAAAAGATAGAGAATGATTTACATAGTACAAATTATACAGCATGCCTTCATAATAATAACACCCCAAGCAACAAACGCTGAAAGGATCTTCCATCTGCCCCAGAACAAGCATCTTTCAAAGTATCAATCGCCTATGAAATAATCGATTCTACTAACTCACTTCCGATAATATAATAAACTACGGCTTACCTACCGCATACAGAAGACAATTCGATATCATTGAATTGTGCTTTGCAATTTCACTGCGGCAATATAAGACAATATGTGCCGAGTATAATTAGCTGGGAAGTATTCTTTTATACATAGCAACCAGACGAATGTCATGCCCATCTTAGTTCAGGTCTTTCACAACTGTGCTGAAAAATATCTTCCGGCAGGTTGTTGTCATCTGATTCATTCTTCTTAGAGTGTTATCATTTCTTCTTTTGGATGGAAATTCGACATAGACAACCATCTAGGACCTGTATCATTATCATGTATTTGATGAGTAGGAATCCTTGCCAATACTTGTTCGGGGCCGATTT
>Ga0214481_100995_pt1 | contig 12676 bp, 11 predicted proteins | sample M1_20Mar14CPVII9_4_FD_165057 | JGI IMG/M metagenome (GOLD analysis project Ga0214481, IMG submission 165057) | Marine eukaryotic communities from Monterey Bay, California, United States - M1_20Mar14CPVII9sort6BwellG10 | ecosystem: Environmental > Aquatic > Marine > Unclassified | place: USA...
CAGTTGGGGGAGTGGGTGAGTACTCAGCGCAAAGCATACAAGAAGGGTAAGCTTTCGCCTGAGCAGATTAGGAGTCTTGAGGATATTGGATTTGTATGGAAACCACCTCGAGGGGGACATTGATATAATAGTTACAACAATAGAGTTAGATACATAACCTAACATGTGTACAATTGACATCTATCTATTCCTTATGAAAAGTATACATCAATCATATGTCTTCTTTATATGATACGTATACTTATTGCTCATCGGATTCTAAACTCTCTTTTCACAGACGTTACCTTCTTATCAGTGGTGTTCCTAGTAGATACTCCTTCTCCTTCACTACTACTACTACCAACACTACTGCTAGTATCCTCATGTGTTAAATCATTCACAAAATTATCATACATATCACCCATCTTACCATCCCCCGGCAATGTCGAGAAGATGTTCATATCACTAGCCTCCTTTAATCCATCTCTTAATAAACTTTTCGTTGATGAACTGATGCCTCCTCCATCACCTACCACACCACGGAAGGTTAATAATGATACATTTTCCCCATTTACTACAATCTTTTGTAATTTGTAACTATGTCGTTTACCCACTGATACTGCCACTTTCGTTTCAACATCTCCATCGACTATGGTAAGATACCAATAATCACCCGAGGTTGAGGTAGTATCATCAAATACATCACTTCTATAATTGATCATTAAACTACTACGATTCTTCTCCTCTTTTTTTGATAATGTAATATGGACTGATGATGTACCAAACTTACTACATACTTGTGCATTAGCTATTGTTGACCATTTGCCATCATTGATACTCGATTTATTAATTTTGTAAAAGTCTTTTGTTTTCATCAAAAAACTGGGGATGTCAAACCTGGTCCATGGCGACTCTGCTGTCGATATAGAAGTAGCGGTATCATCGTCAACTTCTTTGGATTCTGATTCTACATTCTTGAGCTTCTCTTTAGGTTCAGCTTTGGTCAAAGACTTGTCAATATCGTCGATCACACATCTTGTGCTTTTTTATGCTCATCTTTATTTGTGTGAATGTTTGTAGACTCCACCACATTCTCAGTTGCAACAGCAGCTGATCCTACCGATATAGCGGCTGCAGATATTACTATTAAGGATAGCAGACGGCGTACCATGGCGTATTGCTGCTATGAATAAGAGAGTTGTGTTTGTTCGTTAGGGGCAGTTTGTGAGATTACAAATTGAATACCACGAAATACTCTCATTTTGAGCTCAGTACTAACTGCATAGCCTATCTCATTTTAGCCGAGAGCAAGGAGACAGAACATTGTTCTGTTGAGCAATAGAATCAAGGCAATAAGTACGGGTAGCGTATTGCAATGTATGGTTTTGATATTGATATGATAATGATATAGGATGACGACGACAGCAGAGAATCACATCGGCTGCAGATTAGTAGTTCTACCAACAAACCACAACAACAACGACGATGATGCCAAAATCGACGACATAAGTCAAGTAAAGGTATATCAATTCGATGATGATACGAACGATGAGGTATTACTAAACTTTGCAAATTCATTAGCCAATGATTTAAACAAGAGTACAGTTCATGGCAAGAGTAGCTCATGGACAACCGCACTATCTAGACGACTATTCAATAGAGTTAGCACAGCAAAGAAGAGTTTTTCGTCAAAAGAGATAGAAAACAAGTAGTATCGAGTATGTAATAGTATAGAAAGAATGATGTATGATGAGCTAACTGTGTATATATTATGTAGATAGTGTGTGTGGGAAGTATAGTATGAGTATGAAGTAAAGAAGTGGTGAGATGATGATTGATCACAAGATATGTACAAAGGCCTTTGCCCTGGGTAGAGAAGGGACGGGACACAAGTAGACATACATCATCTGATATGAAAAGCAGTAGTATCAGCTGTAAGGTTACGATTCACATCTTGAGCGTTCTATCAAGTATACGAGGTATCGGGTGCTTAAGTTTGTTTGTTTGTTTTATTGAAGATAGCTCTGAAGTAGAGATATTACCTGAGTAGATATGATGATCAGAGCATCTACATTACACCATTATTAATTGGAAGTATCCAATAAGAAACATCTCGTGCTAGTTAATCAATCACATGGGTACCTGATCTAATTGCATCACGTCCGAGTTTAAGTATCCTCTTCTCTCAAATTTAGTAATTTTAGGTATGCATGGCATTAGAGAAGAAGAATGGTACGCTACTGCAAACTATTATATGATAGTTCCTGTGACAGATAGAAGAAACATCTTTTCTCTTCAATATTTATCAATGGTATTGATGATTGCACATCTACCTAACTAGGGACAAGCGTATGTATGCAAATGGACAAAGATACCTCTGTTTTTAGATTATATTTTGCTCACATCATGTGTCACTTTTATTAAGTTCATTGTGATTGCCTGTAATAGATTCGAGTATCACCTCTTGTCATCTTGCATTGATGATAAGATGTTGCCACCTTTGCAGATATGACTATATAATTTAGATTAGTGTATCCATTTCATGATCTTAGTCCCACGGGGGGTATTATCGCTCCGCCTTCCTGGATGAGTCGACATTACTATTCATTACTAAAACTAAACAGGGCTACACTTACTTCTTATGTCATTTGGCATGAGTATATATGATAGGTTAATGTGATATATTATAGTTTCTTATCATTATTGACCGTGTAACATGGGTAACAAATTTAAATTTGAATAACCGTTGCTATAAAGTATGACAGTTGGCATATAATTTGAAATCGACATAATATGTAATGTTTTGTTACTGTTCACCAACTATTCTATACTGTTTATCCGTTTGAACATTGTGTACTAATCTAACTAATCGTCTCACTTTTTGATTTCATCTATTGACTTCAAGAAGTACCCAATTGTTAATATCAATTACCAATTACATCCCCAAGCTATACGCTTCCCCATCATTTACTAAATGAAAATTCATCTCAAATCCATTATTATTGGCTTCCTTGCCCTTCTTGTCGGACTTTGTTCGGCAACATCTCGTGGAGAATGCAAGAATCTTTGCAGCAACGACATTCCTCAAACTTTGACACGTGCTCAAATGTGTAAGTCAGCTCTCCAATCTTCTCCTGCTTCCGCTTCCATGAACTATCATCATTGCCTCAAGGGTAGGAGTCTATCTCTTCGTAAGACGTGTCTTCCAACATGTGAGGAAGAAAAGATTACGTTAACTTCGTTCGATGCTTGCAGTAAACACTACCGAAGACGGGACCAGATATCTTGGTGCCGAAAAGGTTATGAAAACACCTTCGACTCAATGGCTTCGCTTCTCGGTGTTGATCAGGATCAGGAAAGTGCCGCCCCCGTTCATGACGAGTCTATCAACATTGCCACTTCAATTGAAGAGGAGTCCTTGATTGAAGAAGAGTCCTTAACGATTGAAACTATCATCGAGAGTGAAGAGGTACCAATGAAGAATGAATCCGTCTCTCTCATGCTTGATCATTCGGTAGGGTCTTTCTCGTCAGCATTCGATGAGGAGGAGAAGACTACCCTCCAAGCTTCTACTATCGTTAACAAGACAAATGATTCGACAGCATTGATTACCAATTCAAGTAACACCCATATCGAGCAGTCGTTGATGCCTCTTTACATGCCTGATCAATTCTTTACCCATACAACCCCGAGTCTTGATACTGAGATGACCATGTCGATTGTTAAGGATGACGTTGATACTTCTTTAGATGCGTCGTCCCTTGAGAATGAACTTGATCAACCTGATTCTAAAGAACTACTCCCAGCCATTGGACACGATACCCTCGATGCCTCTATTGTCTCAACTATCACCTTGACAAGTATTACTGCCGTCTTCTTTGCATTGATTATCATTTGGTTGTCGGCTGTTCATTGTTGGGTTTTGCTCGTTGGTGTCATGAGTTGCCTCAAATCGACGACATTCCTTGGACGTGCCTCCCTTACTACTCGATCCATTATTGATACTTCGATATACAAACGAGCCGCCGTCTTAATGACGACGATCATCTCCTTCTTGCAATGTGGAGTGGACACAACTACCAATCTAATTCGAATCCTGCTCTTGCCGATTGACTCATTATTGAATCTAATTCGTTTCATTTGGCGTGTTTACGGTCCTTACTCACACGGAAGAAGCGTCTTTGATATTATGTTCAAGTCCAACCCTCAAACACGACACAAGCGATGCAAGGCTGCAACAACTTTCAAAGCCATCTTTCAAGGCCTCCTCGATACGGGTCAAGCATTACTTCTCAAGCTGATACGATTGCCATTCACCTTGGCTCGTCTAGTTCAAGTCTCAGCTATCATACCATATGTCCTCGTCCTATCAGTCGCTGAATCCATCTATGAGGATATGATCGGCATGATTCGTCTGATCCGAGTATCGTATCTATACCACATCCAAGCATCTATCTTTGGCATGGCTCGTCGGACTTATGTCATCCTTGCCTTATCATATACCATTGCCTTCTTGGTTGTTGAGTCAATCTCCCAGGCTGTTCGAGGCTGTCTATTCTTCATTTGGGCTCCTATCTTGGGCTTGGCTCGTCGAACATATGTCTTCGTTGCCATATCATATACCATTACACTCTCGGTTGTTGAGACAATCTCCAAGGCTGTCCGTGGCCGTATGGATTCCATCCAAACTTTCATCTTTGGCATGGCTCGTCGGATTCAAGTCTCCATTATCATATCATATGTCCTTGCCCGCACGGTTGCTGTATCACTCTCAAACGATGTTAGAGGCTGTCTATACCGCATCCAATCGCCTCTCTTCGGTATACTTCTCGTGCCTCGTTGGTATTGGAAGGAGTTTGGCCCGTACTCTCAAGGTCGGAGTATGTTTGATATCCTCTTTAAATCAAATCCACGACGAAGACTCAAGCGTGGTGGCCAAGTTACATCACCGAGGCTGAACAATATCGAAACATATGCATCTGATCAGTATCCACCCTGGCATATATACAAGCAGTTCGATCCGGGCATCTCATCAACTATTCACCGTGCCCGTTCATGTATTGCAGTGGTCAACAAGCTTTATATACGAGTATCCTTATCGGTAGTATACCTTCAAGACGATCTCCGAGGCTATCTGTATACATTCTACCCAGGCTTCATTCTTCGGTGTGGCTCGTTGGATTCAAGTCTCCACTATATCATATCATATGTCCGGTCACTGCATCAATCTTGAACGACGTTGGAAGCTGTCTATATCATCACATCCTATCATATTCAAATGGCTTTGGAGCACGTACAACTCCTGCCGCAACCCTTTGCTTGCTTTTGATTGACTTGCTCGTCCCTACCCAGACTGCTGATCACAGTTTGGAAAGGTTGCCTAACTCCTCATATTTGTCTATATCATCTCTCTCCACACATCCCCCATAATAGGTCATCTATAATAATAATCAACATCATCATCAATTGGTAGTTATAGTAGACATCATTATCAATCGGTAGTTATAGTAGATATCATCATCAATTGGTAGTTATAGTAGTATACTTGTTGGACTTTCTTTTTTGTTGTTGGATTATGTTGTTGGCTTCTGTTTTGATCGTTTTGTTGTGGCTTCTGTGTTGTTGGCTTCTTTTGTTGGCTTCTGTTTTGTTGGCTTCTGTTTTCATACCCCTATACCCCCCACAACTCAATCCCTAATCCAAATCTATATTCCTGGGACGAATTCAAACCTCATCCGGATGTAGGACACATCTTGAAGGTCATCTCGTTGGGTTAAGAAAGTCTAGAGCACAGTCCTCCTGAGCGTCGGCCTAGGAAACCACGCCAAGCCTTCGGGTGTAAGACTATCCTTTATCGTCATCGTCAAGCTGATAGTGCTATATTCCCCCAGCAGTCTCCTATAATGGCTTCTGCATGGTATCAGCGGATAATTGATTTGTTGTATGACATATCAAAAACTGAATAATAGCAAACCTTTTTGTCGTATTATCTTTTGTTGCCGGAATAGTGTTTTGTTTTGATGGATAAGTTGGTTCATATGTTCATATTTTGTTGCCGTATGTTATATGATGGACCATGGATGTGTTATGTTATATGTCTGTCAGTTTACCAATTGATTGTATATGTTGTTGATGATGAGTTTTATATTGTCTGGAATATGTAGTGTGTTCTTATGTTGATATTGATATGAATATTGGCTTCGTGACTCTTTTGTTATTGTTGATATATACGAAGATTACCAACCACATCTCTGTCAAGGGGTACAACTCCTCACTGTCTTCTCTTTCCGGCGTTACTAATTCCCACGAATATACGCATATTATATCTAAATCACATATACTGAGTATAGTACCAATCAGAATGAACAATCCAAGCTATCCCCAATCCCCACAAGCTATCCCCAATCGGGCATCACCAATCTGATGATGCCAAACATTAGTGGACGGTGGGGATTTGATCGGTTGACCAACTTGCATGCTCTGCACGCCTGTCTAATCCCCAGGAATGTCAAGATAATCTACTCAATGTATTTGCACAAGTCATCAGCTGCCGCCGCTTCATCCCTCTGAACACTCTTAATCTCACCCAAGTATGCTTGATAGGATTGTAACGCTTTTGTGTATTTATCTTTTGTTGCATGTCCATTAGAGTACATTTGTTTTATCATCTTCAAAGACTCAGCATATCCACTTCTTACAGAAATCATATAATGCCTCAAAGCTCTTTCGTAATTACCTGCTTCTATCTCCATATGACCAAGGCTGTATCTTGCCTCACTGATACCACCAATTGCTGCTAGTTCCCAGTAATTTTTAGTCTTCTTCTCATCCATTTTCACATCATGCTTGCCGATACAGTAATATGCTACAGCATAACCAAGTTCTCCCGCTCGGTGCCAAAATTCTAATGCCTTTTTGTAATCTTTTGGATAACCGCATGTCCCATCTCGATAGTCAATTCCTCGATTGTATATTGCAATAGGATCATTCATCTCCACTCTTTTCTTTAACCTTTCAATCATTTCTTCTTTGTTATGTGTAAAGGGTGCTGGAACCCTACAGAATGGACACTTCTCTTCGGCAACTTCATTGCCTTGGTCATCATAGACTGGTGCATAAGCACATCCAGTACATATCATCTTTCCACAACATGATTGGTATCTACTCCCCGTTTTCAGTGTTGGTATCCGCAAAAAACAAATTGGACAATCTCCATGTTGTGATGGTGGTTGTTTGAATAGCTCTTCATCGTGTAACTCCGCAGCACGCCTTCTACATTCCTTCTTATGCTGTGGTCGATGGGCAATTTGACATTCTCTATTGCAATACTTAACCATCTTACATGCCGTGCACGCCTTTAAGTTATTATTACTATCCTCGCCCTTGCCACAATTGGCACATATATCAAGAGGCATATCATCGTGTCTATTACTGTCGGCAGCGCTCATGTTGATATTTATTGTAAATATTGTTTTGATTTGCAAGTTATCGCCAAAGGGTATTATTGTTTTGTTGCAAGTGGTACTTATATCTCGTTCACTCAAGGCCAACGATAGTATATCTTTACTTTTTACTTAACTTAGGAAATGATGACGATGTAACAATATGATAATTGTATCACTCTGTTAGGCGATGGTTGAGCAACGTATTAAGCTCGAGGTTTGCTGTAAAGTAGTGTACAGGATGTGTACTTTTTTGTAAAATCCTTTCTACTCGTTCAATATTAATGTTGCAGTCTTACAAATACCACTATTCGATAGATAATTAAAAACTTTTATATCCCCTTTACACCACGTATATGAAGTAGCTTATTGCAATAGTAATCGCTATTTTTAAAGTGATGAGTTTGGTTTTGCTCTGATTTGCTTACAAGTGGAATGTCATTTTTTACTCTCGAAAACTGAAATGCTACGAGTCCGCTAACCTGCTATCACACGGCGCGCCATACATACATTCCGATATCACATCATTACTCTTATTATCAACTAGACAGTATATATACAAAACCCTACTCACGCTAATTAGTGATATAGATACATTGCAACACAAAAAAGTAAGTAGAAAAATTGTGTTTATTTTGTGTGCACATCTTATGCACAAAAAGTATATCGACATAATATACTAATAGTAGTATCGTGTACATAGCAAGCCACCGTATATATTATACGCAATACACAGAATAATATCAATATTCAATACTCCGCACGGTTACGGCGTATCCGGGTATATTGCAACTTCACACACAAAAGTATAATAGATAGAAGTTCATACGAGTTTTTGTGCACATCATATGCACAAAAAGTATAATTGTGTGTATAGTGTATACCAGCACATCAAACACAGACAAGCCATCTGACACACATACGTTAAATTAGAATAGGAAAATAGTATTGTATATACTCCGTAGGATTTACAACATACGGAGTATACGAGAAGCTATATATTACATTAGATACATTTGATATGGTACACAATAAGAAAAAGAAGAGAGGTCAACAGCGTAAGGCTGCTAAAAGTCAGGCCATGGCCAACTATGGGGTATCATCCAACCGCGAGTTGGCTGCCAAGGTTGAGGTCGAGGCAAAGTTCATTGAGGGGGTTTTGAGAGCTCGTGATCTTCCCACGAGAGGATTGTCAGTGGAATATGATTATGATAAACAAAGCTCGAAGTTAGTACCTGGACAAGTGCATAAACGTGCCTTGCCACATATACTGAACTTTTTGAAACGGTGCGAGGATGAAACGTTTGATAGAGTTATGTCTAGTGTAGGTGGCGAATTAGTTAGCCCCGTTCCATGGATTGAGGTTCTTCTAAAGACAATCGAGTATGCGCCAGGTTGTAGTTTACAGATTGCCACTAATATTGGCCCAATGGTTAGTTGTATGTGCAAAGATACAGAACGTCTCTTCTTCAAGAGCAACAAGCTCTGGAGAGAGGGATTCAATATTTTGTTTTGCTGATTCGCACTATGATTAGCAGCTCTATGGTGCCTCATACCAATGGAGGAAACAAACAGATTACCGAGGTTCTTCTGCAGTATGACGGGTTGCTAACATCTATTATCCAGTGGTCATTTTGGACAGATCGTCCTGACATTGAGAGGACTTGGGTAGTGCCGCATGTGGAGTTGTTGTTAAATTTGGGAGGGGTATTACACGAGTTTTAGTTCATTCAATTGCTGCTGTAATCCCTAATGTACCTACAAAAGATATGACTTTATTGGAAGCTATTGGGGCTACGCCGATAATCAGCAAATCATATGACCCTACGTGTATGATATCGTATGTGGAAGGATTGATTCATCAAATGAAAACTAATGGATTTGACAAGTCAGATTTAGATTCCCTCAATACAATTTCGATTGCTGTAGACTGTGTGGACAAGGGTCTTATTACAGAGACGATCAATCTAGGTCTCAACTTAGCAACAGAACACACGTGTGCTTTTAGTTTGGCACTAGCAATGATACCTATGATGCGTCAAGGAGCTTATATGAACCCCCCTTACGGCTATGTAAACGATTCCCGCGTCGCCTTTGCCATTTGTGCTGGTCTGATTGAAATGTATCTATGCTTCATTGATCGTTTTGGAGAGCATGAATCATTTGTAGATGAATCTTTTAGAGGTGTTGGGTCGTCATTTTACAATATGATCAGTCTTGCCCTAAGGGATATTCATTCTATATCATTACATCAGAAGACTGCAAAGGCAATTAGAAGCAAGAGTGGAAGTATCAAGATAGAGTTAGTACGATTACAACAGAACACAAGTATTGCAAGAAATATGGAATGCAATCAGTTATTAGAAATGGTTAGGTCTATATTAGTCAACGGCTCATATTGCTGTCGATGTAACAAGTCACTGAGTAAAACAGAAGTGAAACAATGTAACGGCTGCCACCGCATGACATATTGCTCTAGATCATGTCAAAGGGAAGATTGGTTGAACGGTCACAAGCTTACATGCTGCACATCATACAAGGATGAACGATCAGGTCGATTTCAAGGCAGGATACTACCTGAATCAGTACCAGAGAATGAGAGAGCAAATACCAAAATGAAGGAACTTGAGACAAATCTCAATATGATCCAGCTCAAACTGTTTCTTGACAACTCGGAGATAATCTTGGCACAAGCGGAGGCTTTGAATATACCCCTGTACGATTGTGATGTGAAGTTTGATTTACGGCAGTGCCCTCCTGCGATTGAGGTAACCAAGTACACTGAAACATTGGGGTTCGACGAGACTAGGTCAAAAGAGAACATCGCGTGTATCTACATGTCACCATTTTACGTCGGAGATTCTGAAGAGGGATTAGCTATGCAAAGATTCTTCCCTCACGAATGGCTTGTTAAACGAAGTGACCAAAGAGAAGTACCTCATAATTGATATAACGATGCACCGCAATATACACTTTTACTCATAATCTGTTCACGGTGTATTTATCTTCTATCCTACACCCCCACAGTGCATATGATTCAGATGTTTAAAAAGTGCACAAGTCAGCTTCTATACCTCGAGGTGAATGAGATGCGAATAGGGATAGACATGAGATATGAACGTTATATATGCACAATAATGAAAAGCAGAAGTACTACTACTATATCTTATAATTCTATACTACAATTCTAGAGTACACGGCATTAATCATGATACCTTACCCGACAACCTCTACTATCTTCTCCGTCCAACTTACTGACTATAAGATGATACTAGTATACCCACGTATCCCTTCCTCTTACTCTACACTAACCATTGGTAACTTATTAACAGCAACCTTTACAGTCCGTTTCAATTGTTTACGAAAACTACCACGTTCATTCTCAAGCTTATCAATCTTGATATGATTCTTCTTGGATGTACTTTCTAACATGTTGAGTTCTTGTTGTAAGTATATAAGTTTCGATCGTGTTGTTGCAATCTCGGCGTTGGTTGATGCTACTTGTTGTAAGTTACTTGCTAATATATCAGATTTGTCCTCCTTTAATGCTTGATACTCGGCCTTTGCACTCTCACGCTCATCGACCATTAATTGTGATAGAGAACGTGTCAACTCCTCACGCTCGTATACTAGTTGTATACGACGGGATCGTTTCTTCTTATCAGCTTGCTTGAGTTGATTGGAGGTACGATACTTGGTCTTGACTAGATTGCGTTTTGTATCTTCTAACTTTGCATCATATGAATCTTGTATCGCTGTTATACTATCGGCACTGTCTTGTAAGACTGCCTCATAATCTAATTGTTGTTGTGTTATGGCGGTGGTGGACTCTTGTTGAATTGCTTGTTGATTGAGTAACTCTTGATTAGTTGCATCGGTACCGAATGATTCAATTGGCTCGTTTAGTTGATCAATACTACGTTGTAACTCCTTTTCACTGCCCACTAACTGTTGTTTATATGAGGATACGGCATTATCAAGAGCTGTATCCTCTTCATTCATATCAGTTTCATATACACCCTTTGCAATCTTGAGTTCCTCCTTCTTATTTAAACGTAATTGTTTGAAGGATGTATCAAAGAACATTTGATTGGCATTACGCTGTTCTTTTAAATCGTCAATATCGGGCATAAACTTGGAAGAGAGAGAAGTTAGCATATCTTTGAGAGATGGTATTGTGGGTGTTATAGACTTTTCTTCTTGTAACGCAGCAGCCGATGGATCCTTTTGTAACTTTGCAGTTTGTAATCTTTCTTCTAACTCATATCGTTCGGTTCGCGTAATTGCCTTTTTATCCTTCATTAGTTCAGCTTTGATACTATTGAGTTCTTGGTTAGATTGTTTGCGTATATCTCGAGATTCAGTATTGATACTCTTAGTCAACATATCACGCTCTTTTGCAACTAACTCGGCATCTTTCCGTAATAGCGATAAACGATTTTCTAAATCCGATACTTCATTCTTTAATTGTATCTCACGTTGGATTGCATCACTTTGAATGGATGCTATTGATGATTTAGTTGTTGAGATTGTTGTTCGTAAATTGTCTTGTGCTCCTTCGATTTGATCTCCTAGATCGGTAATCTCATCGCTGTGTATTGCAATTTATATAATATGATGTTAGTATGCAGTAGAGGGGGTATACGGTATTAGATCGCGGATATATAATACAAACGCGTATATGCACACAACATCATATGAACAACTTACACAAATCCACTCTTCACTTTGTTGATAATACTATCAGTAGTTGATACAACACCCTCTTTCTCTTTTTGCAATACTTCTACATTATTACGAGATTTATTAAAACGTTCTTTAGCTTGTTCTAATTGTTTACTTAGTTCATCTAATTCTAATTCCTTTGCTGTTGTTAATGACACATCGTTGTTATCGTTTCCTGAGGAATATAGATTTGTTATACATGGTGTGTGGCGTAGAGTTGTTGATACGGCGGCATTAAACGATGGTGGAGATATTTGAAAGGAGTTTACTACCACATTATCGTGGTTATAGCCGATGGCGGCTAGTAATGATGCGGCTGCTATTGACAAGATCTTCATGTTTGTTGTTGTTGTGAAGATTTGAAGATACCGTCAAGGGCAAAATGCTTACATGTGGAATAAAATTAGTACCTCCTTGCTCTTACTATCTAGCCTGTGGCATGTATGCAATCACTCTTTGCTTATATATTGGTATTTTACAATATATATGTATAAAACTGGGCAATGGACACTTATATCACCTTTATAGGT
>Ga0214481_100996_pt1 | contig 12675 bp, 6 predicted proteins | sample M1_20Mar14CPVII9_4_FD_165057 | JGI IMG/M metagenome (GOLD analysis project Ga0214481, IMG submission 165057) | Marine eukaryotic communities from Monterey Bay, California, United States - M1_20Mar14CPVII9sort6BwellG10 | ecosystem: Environmental > Aquatic > Marine > Unclassified | place: USA...
TCTTCAAATCACTCGTTGCCTGAAGTAATGACTTGTTATTGTGCTCTTCATTCATATTCTTTGAAGAGATGTGACAAAGCTCATTTTCCTTCTGTAGGATTGACTTGTCCAGCTCTCCAATGGCAATATTATCAGCCTTGATTGTGCTATCAAGAGTTGATACAGTCTCTTCTGATGCTTGAATCTTGTCTTCTTGAAATGAAACTTGAAAGATAATTTCTTTAAGGTCCTCTAGTTGTGTGTTGTATCGCTGCTTGAGTATACTCTTGTCGGTGTTGAGTAAACAATTCTTCTCCGTCAACGATTGCAGAGCAGAGCTGTGCTTAGCGGCCAAGTCTGACATTTCTTGCTCAGCATCATCTTCTAGTGCTCTTTGTTGTTCTTTGGCATGCCGTTTCAGACTCTTAATATCACTGAGTAGTTGCTCATTCTTCTTATTTTCAGCAACAAGCATATCACTCAGCGCCAGAGTCTCTTTGCTTATCAATTCGGAATATCTAGTCTCGAGTTCAGCAGATTCTCTTTGGTGCTCGAGCTTTCTTTCTTCCAAATCACTAAAGAGATGATTGGTGTTGTTCTTTTCTATCTCAAGCTTCTTCTCATAATCTTGACGAATACTAGTCGTATTCTTCTGATGATCAGTCATTAGTGCATCCACTTGATCCTCATGCTGCTTCTCTTGAGCATCATTTTCATCCCTCATTTCATTGATTTCATACTTGAGCCGGTCTCTTTTCATCTCTAAATCATCTTTCAGTGTTGCCTTCCGAGCCTCATGCTGAGCCTGGGCACTTTCAATAGCTACTTTGTGGTTTGACTCGAGTGTGACAATCTTCGTTTGCAACTCATTCTCAATGTACAATTGCTTTTCATGATCAACAGAGGAGATAACTGATACTCCATCTAGTGGACGGTAGCTACTCGACTGTTCTTCAGTACCCCTCGTTTGTAAATAGAGACAAATCCGTCTCTTGATGCAGATATCAATAAGCCACTACTTGTACAATGATGAATAGATGAGACTCTACTCTGTGAAGAATCCAAGCAAACTTGTCTTAGATTGGTAGACGGCGATTCTGTCAAGGATATACATTCCACACTGCCGTCAGTCGTACTAACCACAACATTGCCATCCCCGAGAGTCGTCATGAGCCTTGCATTGGCATCAAGCTTGGATTGTACAATAAGCTCACCCTTGACTACATCAATCTTTTTGAGTTGACCGTCAGCGGATACAGCAAATACATGAGAGCAATCTCGAGTGATGACTGCAGAGAGGAAAGCTGGAGAGGTAAAGTCGACTGTTCGTGTCTTGGTCACGCTTCTATTAATATCCCATAGGCAGACTACTCCATCAGCACCAACACTAACAAGCTCGTCCTTATGCCCAAAAGTCATCTCGATAATTGCCTTGGTATGACCTCCTCTCAAAGTCGATACAATCTCAAACGAAGACTGAATGTCATGTATTCGAATGGTAGTTGTGCCTCCCAAAGAGACGGCAAACAAGCTTCCTTTGGAGAAGCAGATTAAAGCAGGCGACTGTCTAGATTCTACTTGCCATAATGTGCTCAACTTGTCTGTAAGGACTGTATTCAAAGACACGGTCGATGATGAACTAACTAGAAGATACTGCCCACTTGAATGAAAGCTTAAACTGGATATCTTCTCATCAAACTTTTGACTTAACACCACCTGACGAGTTTGATAGTTGAATAGACGAATAACTCCGTCGTTTCCCCCGATTACAATGAGAGGTTTCCAAACACAAGAATCTACAAAAAGTGTGCCGGTATCAGGTATGAGATTGTCAATATCAGATCGTCGTGCGGATAGGTTTAACGATGGTACTAGCTGAGTCTCGTCGGTGTTATTGCCATTATCAATGAGTGGTACTTTGATGATTGAACGATTGTTGGTGAGGCATATCACAGACTGGCTGCCTTGCTGTACTCTTGTAACTACCATTGAATGGATTGGTGAATTCTGCTGGGTGTAAATTGTTCGTGTTACTGCAAAACTAGAATCTTTGTTCATTTGTTGAAAGATGACCAATGTACCCTCGCTACAACCAATTGCAAATCCTCGTGGACATGGGGCGAGAGAGGTGACAGGGTATTCGACTTTGAGAAGTTGCTTTGTTTGCATATCGTTTCCCAGTACAAGAAGACTTCCACTATCACTTCCAATCACGAGATCACCATTAATTAGCCATAACTGGGCAGTGTAATTCGGGGATATAGAAAGATCAGTAGCCTTGAAGACTTGAAATCTTTTTGTTGTGATAGAAAGGTTGAACAACCGAACAACCTTCTTTCCAATGACACAAATTTGGCTGTAGTCGGGAGACATTGATACACTCGACAAGTCTTTCTTTGTAACTGTTGATAGTTTGAGTGATGCAAAGACTATCGATCGGTCTACATCCCACATTGTTAGAATATGATCGGGAGATCCGCCAAGTGTAAGGCATCTCTTGGCATCTCTACTTAAAGAAATGTCAATGATATCATTTGTTGCTTCGGTAGCGAGTGTTCTCTTACAGCGAAGGGTTGACGTGTCGTATAACTTAACATCCCCTTTCTCGGACACAGCTAGAAGATTGGTTGAATGACTCGCCGATATTGCAGTGACACTACCGCCAGTGTTGATGAATTGTTGTGAATTATCTTGGGTATCATGAAGAATTATTTGATTTGCTGCCGAGTAGGCAATTGTACTTTCATTTAGCAGACAAAGTCCACCATTAGATTGGGCACCAATGACATGCTTGAGCTCAAAGTGTTGATCGTCGTTACCTGACATGTTGTTTATTAATGATGAAAGTAAAACTCTCAATGTCGAAATGCTTATTCTGTGTACCCCAAGATCCAGTTTTTTTTTCTAGTAGGTATGAGTATGTACGTACTTTGTTAAAGTAGATGAGAGAAGATCAAGTATGAGATAAGTGGTTTCATTTAATTTAAAGAAGTGAAACATAATCCAGAGAATAGTCGTACACACCATATGACACAGCCCGATACCCAACACGCCGACTTAAGAGTATGACCTGAGACAACAGAAAATAGTATGGTTTGAATATATGTCGTTGGAAGAAGTATCAAACGCTATCAATGCACAGTTTAAGCATTAGAATAGACTAGTGAAACCCCGTCCACCTTCTTTATTGCGTACTCGAAAAAATTGGGACAGTATCATTGGAGGATACAGCACAGAGTGTAGAGCGCGTGAACATACATATATCAATTGACTAAAATGACTTACATTGAATGACCATTATGCCCCAAAATCTCTGACAGCATCATACCTGCAAATAGAGAACACAAATACAGTGAGTATAATATAAAATGTGCATCAATCCACTATGATGCCAATCATGACATATATAAATTAATATATATTGAAAGACATCAACTCATAAAGATTGATACGTCTAATGACAAAGTAAATCTCAAGTAATGTATCTTGAAAACCAAGTATACAAAAGAGCCAGAAAAGGCCCTTGTATGAGTCTTTGTATCACTCTTCCATGAATGTAACGGAATCATCGTCATTGTATACACGAGTGCCCTGACATATTCATGGTTTTACTTCTAAATTGTTGTGAATTGATTTAATAGTTACGTACCTTATAAAAGTCATTCCCTAGCCATGTCTTCTATTGTTTGATCTGCTAATGGATATGGGAGATGATAAAGTTAGTAAGCGACAAAAACATCTCAATACCCCCACAAAACAATCCTATCCTAACATATTGAATGTCCGATCCTCTGTGACTCTATCCTGCACTGATATAAGCATGACAAAGTGTCTGAGGACGATTTATAAATTGATTTGGCGTTAAACCCGTGTAACAATACACTTAACACATTTCTGTGAAAAGTTTGTATAGTTTCATCCCGAATAAATGGCGTAGAAAAGTAAAACCAAACATGGGATAAAGGGGAACGCAACACATAAAGACCGCATTTCTTTATCCTTCCTACAATTTCGCTTTATAATCTCACCTTTATTGAAGAACAGCTACTCATTCAGAGAAAACATCAACCCGCTTAACCAACAAAACTCACATCATGTGCACATGTCTACTCTTTCTTAGATGACAATTCACCACCATCACCAATCTTATCCATAACCTTAGCCTTCCTACTCCGCGCTTCAATTTCACCCTCCTCTACACCCTTTTGAAATTCTTCTGGTATAGACTTTATTCCATCCCATTCGTTACCTAATCCAGATGCTGTCTTGCCAGCCACTTCTCCGGCTTCTTTTGATAGACGTAGTAGTTTAGTTGGTCCGACCACTAGTAGTCCTGCTATGGCTATTAGTATTAGTTCTCCTGGTCCTAGACCAAAGAATGATTGTAAACGTGTTGTTGTAGTTGTTCTTCTATTGCTTATTGGTGATATATGATGACGATTTGTTGATATTATTGGTGGTTGTGAAAAGGTGATGGGTGATGAAAAAGAAGTTGTTGCAATTGGCTGTTGATATGTTGATGGCGGTATAAATGCCACAACGGCATGATTAGTAGCCGTATTAAGGATGGTTATTGCTATAAAGAGGACGAACATGGTTGATATATCATCAACATACTATGCTTTGTTTGCACAAAATCCATGAATAAACTGTGGCGAAACAACGTTGATTGCTTGAGCATTATTTTGTATGGTAGGTGATGGCAGTAGATTAGTGATGGCGAAACGCCGCCGGAAGGCAATAGATGGCCTCCTATCGGAAAGCTTAGTTGTGAAGATAAAGTGCTCAGGCGGTGGGCAATAGGTACATCGATCGTATCAAAAATGAGTTGCAACTCCTCATAAATAATATATCAGTATCGAACACAACTCATTGCAACAGCATGAAGAGTCTATACACATGTGCCGCGTTGCTGTTGGCCGCCACTGTATATACTGGACAAGCCGTAAAAGTTGGAGATGAAGTATGTATAATTGTTCATAATATTATATTGCAACTGTTATTATTCTTTTGTGCATATCATGTGTTCATATCATAACTCTGATCATCTCATATGTATATTATGCAATATATTCTATCATCTCATTATTACACTGATCAGATTGCATTGAGGAAACGGTCAGTTCAAGAGGTACCAGTATTGGATTGTCGCGACACAGTTGGAATAATGAAAGAGATTGATCCAATTGCCACTCTTTACTATGCCGTGGTACCGTCAGAAGAAGGATATGATAATGGTATACTTTGTGGTCGATTGGAGGTTGAGATTGACGGGTGGATCGGATTAGGATTCTCTCCGTCTGGGTCCATGGCAAATAGTCAGGCAGTGATTGGTATTCCCGATGAAGATACGGTACAGAAGTATGATTTGGCAACTGGTCGAGCAACTCCAATGACTGATGATAGACAAACTTTACGAGACACATCAATCGAAATAGTGGATGGGAAAACTACCATGTCGTTTACAAAGCTATTGGTAGAAGATGGAGAGGTGACAACTGAAGAAGAGGGTGACAATACATTCCTCTTTGCCTGGGGAGGGAGTAGCTTGGGATATCACATGAGTCGTAAAGCCTTTACAATTGATCTTGGCAGTACGAGTACGGCACAAACTGATTCACCTCAGACTGATTCACCAACACCTGTTGAGGCAGTCGAGACGGAAAGTCCTACTTTGCCCCCTGTCGAAGCTGTTGAAACAAAAAGTCCAACCTCTACGCTTACCAACTCTCCAACCCCAAGCCCAACAAAGATAACCCCGTCACCTACATACAAGCAAGTTGCACCCGGTCCAGCTCCTGAAGTTTCTTTTATCTCATTTGGTAAATCTGTAACCATCTCATGTCTAGACGATGGATCAAAATGCTGTGTCCCCGACTACTTTGCCAGCTTTGACAACACTGGAGATATGGATGTGGATATTAGTGATGATAATGCTTGCTCTTCAAAGTCGAGTGGAGGCACACTAAACGAGTGTCAGTATGAGATGAGCTGCATAGTCACCTGTGACCCAGGTTGCAGTCTCATTGAAGTTGTTGCACAAGCAGAAGCAAAGGAAACGAGTAGCCCTACTCCTTCACCTGACGACAAAGAAGGAAGTACAGTATACAATGCTGAGGATGCCACTTTTGAAGATGTAGAAGTCAAGACTGAGAATGAAGGTTATACAGGAACTGGATACGCTGATATGGGAGATAAGGGTTCATATATTGAGTTTACTAACGTTGAGAGTAAAGGTGGGGGCTGTTCACTTTCTTTCCGGTATGCCTTTGGTGATAACGAGAATCGACCTGTTGAGGTGATGGTAAACGACGAGGTTGTTGGAACTCTTGATCTTTTGCCAACAGGAGACTGGGAGGATTGGCAGGATAGTGAAGCAGTTGAAGCACAATGTGTGGAAGGATCGAATAACATTCGAATTGTAGTATCTACTGATGCAGGTGGTCCAAACGTTGACAGCCTGAAGGTTACAATGTCATCTACCGCTGAGGACTCCAACTCAAATATTGAAGCTGTCGAGACAGAGAGTCCTACCCTACCTCCTATTGAGGCTATCAAGACTGAAAGTCCTATGCCTCCCGTTGAAGCAGTTGAAACCAATAGCCCAACCGTTACTGAAGTTGTTGAAACAGAGCCACCAGTATCAGTCGTTACAAGTCCTTCCAGTGATGATACCGAGGAACAGACAACATATCAAGCCGGGGATGCTACTTTTGATGATGTCGAACTTGCGGGTAAAAATGAAGGATACACTGGAACTGGATACGCTGATATGGGAGATAAGGGTTCATACATTGAGTTTACCAACGTTGAGAGCACAGGTGGGAGCTGTTCAGTTACTATCCGCTATGCCTTTGATAATAACAAGAATCGACCTGTTGAGGTGATGGTAAACAGCGAAGTTGTTGGAACTCTTGATCTTTCGTCAACAGGAGACTGGGAGCTTTGGCAGGATAGTGAAGCAGTGGAAGCTCAATGTTTAGAAGGATCAAATGTAATTCGTATTGTGGCATCTACTGATGCAGGTGGTCCAAACGTTGACAGCCTGACCATTATGCCATCTGCCGGTGAGGACGAGGATTCCGACTCAACTACCGAGCCCACATCTTTGAGCACTGATACACTGACATCATCACCAACTAACACCCCGTCGGTATCGCCAGTAACAGAATCACCATCTAGTAGTCCTATTGAGGCTACTCCAAGTCCAACAGTTTCACAAGTCGACACAACAACAACAACAACTGCCGCGACTGAACAAGCAGTAGTAGATCCTTGGGAAGATGAATATTGGGAAGAATACACCAATCTAGAATATACCAATATAACCTTAAGTCCAAGCAGTGCTTTGTTTTCCTTGGAAGGAGACTTTCCTACCGAGGCTCCAGGTGATATGACTAGCAGATCCCCAACCCAACCATCAAACTGGTGGCAAGACCAAGAAGAACCGGATGGTTCAGATAGCAGCAAAGCTCCATTTAATCGATCATGCTCGCTCTCTTTGGTTGTTGCCTTGGCGATGTTTGTTGTTTCATGTATTGGTATGTAAGTAGAAGAATAGTGTTTGAAGGAAATAGAGGTTGCACATTATCTAGTTTATTCAAGTAAACAAGTAAGTGTCTTGAAATTAACAGATGAGGAGAACTTTATGTTAGACTACGAATCTTTAACTTTCTGTGTTTATAGCTGATGACACAGCTGTTGGATATGCCAAAAGCATTCTCCAAATTGAATCGATGTATTCCTTTCTCTTTTCCTGTTCATAATAATACTCTGGACCTCGAGGACCATCACTGCTACTGATTTGAATGATGTCTTTTCCATTCCTATCACATAATAGATGTAAAGGTAGAAGGTTCATCTTGTTTGTCGCCATTGCCAGTGATGGATAATTGTCAAGTATATAGATCACAACTTCACAATTACCACCCTTACAAGCAAGATGAAGGGCGTTATTATCTTCAGCGTCAAGAATTTCACTCAAGGTGCTAGAACCTAATCCTAAGACATATTGAACTATATCCAACGAGCTATTCATGCAAGCCAAGTGTAGTGGACGCCTTCCCAGTTTATCAGCAACTTGAAGGGCATCTTCTGGATTCTCATCCACAATGGTTTTGATGGTACCGATAGATATATCCTTCACACTTAGTGCACGGTGGAGGAGAAGTGAACCATTCTCATCAGTCTCATGCAATGAATTACTATTTCTAGCTTCCTCCATAAAACCCTGTTGAGTTTCCAAAAAAGAGATGGTCTTCTTTAAATTATCATGACAGTAAGTACTGACCACGCCTTCTAAATCGACAGCTTTCACCAAGTCAGTAGGGAGTCTGCCATCCAAGGCTCGAACGAAAATTGCAGCCGGATAGTAATCGAAGAGAGTCTTCACGAGATCATAAACTGGGGTAATAGGGAAACTATTCTCCCCACTATCCCATTTCATGCAGGCTGTATGCAATGGTAGCAGTGACTCGGTATGCCGTCCCCTTGTCGTATTAACAGCTTTAGTTGATACAAAGCTAGGATTGAGTTCATGTAGAACTTTGACCTTTTCACTACTTCCTCCGCTGCATATGGTAAGGTAAAGAAGATTCATCCCTCGATATGTCATGTGGATACTCTCCGGGTAGATATTGGCAAGATACTTCACAGTTTCGGCATACCCCTTTTCACAAGCTTTAAAGATGGCCAAAGATCTTTGTTCATCTCTTACAGATGCTGGACAGAGGTCTACCAACAACTTGCAAAACTCAACTCTGTGACAAGATGCAGCGGCTTGAATTGGAAATCTCCAGCTACCGTCTCTTTCCTGAAATACTGACCTCGGATATGCATTGATGAAGACCTTCAAATTTTCAACAGCAGTGTCACTGCACCGGTAACGGCTTGCTTTTAGAAGATAGTGCAATGGCAGGTCTAAAAACTGATCCCTTCTATCCACAGAATCGGGACATGCTCCAATTAGATACCTCAATATATCAGGGGTGATATGTTCATTAGATGATGCCGAATGGATTGGAAGACGACCATATTTATCACCCATACTAAGCAGTGAAGGATTTAATTCAATAAGAAGTTTAACGATTTCCAAGTCAGGTTCATCATCATTAGGAAGAAGGATGGTATGTAGCGGAGTTAAACCATGAGTGTTCATGTCTCTCATTGTCAATGCTTCGGGGCATGCTTCCACAAGACGTTTTATTACCTTAGTACTCATATCAGGTTTACCTGTACCCACATAATAATGGAGAGGTGTACCAGCTACAGGTTTTGGGTGGTAGTAGCAAACGGCAACTCCATCCCCAATTGCACACATGTGGTCTAATCCCTTAGTACTTCTTTTCAATAGCAATTCAATTATCTCATCTTGTCCACAACCATTTTGACATGCAGCATGTAGAGGGTAATAACTTTCTCCTGGACTTCCAAAGTAGTCTTTCCCATCCACAGCAATATTGACCACATCTGGATAACAGTTTATCAGTATTTCAATAATTTCTAATTCTAATTTGATATCGTTATCTGATTCTGATTCTCCTTCAAAACACGCCAACAACATGTGAAATAACCATGGTTTCTTTTGTATACCGTCAGTAACGTCATGTGTACTATACTCATTGATGAGAACCAGAATCTCATCCAAAGGTAGGTCGTTATAGATAAATGCTTCTAGCTTCTCCACAAACTCGTCAGCGAGAGACATCTTAGCAATATAATATAAGATAAGTTAGAATATCAGATAAGAAACTGCCTGTTATATTGCAAAACCATTGTGCCATTGCAATAACTAATCTCAAACATCCTCCTCATGCCCCACTCAAATACTACAATACCAGAAAAAAATAGTTTTTATATATCATTCTTACCTTTTTACCTTCAAAATAAGAGATACAATACTCCCTGGATCGTAACACTTTTTAGCAATGGTAATACGTCGTTTGATATTGATATTAAAGAAGGTCGGTACACCACAGTCAATACAATTTAGTAAAATATGAATTTATACCCGTATACAATACCCAAAGATACATAGATAATCTATAGATAATATTGTACAAAGTTATTTTTTGGCGTATTTTGACCATTTTGGCTTTGTATTTTTGCCGAAGCCGTCATAATTTGTTCTCCCCCACGTCATATAGATCGACGTAGTGTTTGTTGTCGACGCCGCTCTGCGGTTTCCTCCTACAAACAACAAAGAGTATCATCTACTCAACATAATCTCGCACTTGACTCAAATATTATCGGCGAATTAGCATTAGCTTTACCAGTAGGCCTCGCTAGGCCTCGCATTCTAAGTAACACAAACAAGCCAACAAACAAAGATATTAACACACTAGCTCGAGAAAATATCGATGTATTATCATCAGAATATGTAGATTTATCAAAATATCCAAAGTATGTTGATGAATATAACTTTAGTGCCAAGGTTAGAGATGAAGGAGATATTAGTGAGAAGGAAGTTCGTGCATTGTTCGACTTGTGGAACTCTGCTTTGGCTACTGGTGACAGTGCCGTTGTTGCAAATCGTTACACCAAGGTGAGTGGATATATAGATGTATAAAGAGACATATATACATATGTGTACTATAGTATATTGCACCGTATACTCATATTGAATCGATATCTTTCGGAAATTGCAAATGCATTCGAACTTAGTCACCAGTACTTCTACCAACAGTGTCAGATGTACCACGTACAGACTTTGCCTCAGTAAAGGATTACTTTGATTCATTCCTACTTAAGCAGCCACAGGGTGAAATACTAGATGGTAACATTAAGATTGGTGATGGATGGGCTTCTGATACTGGTATCTATGAGGTATGTCTTATGTACAAAGATATGTTTTGCTCATAAGATGTGTAATTTTTTGCATATAACCTTATCATCACTATCTATAGTTCACTATGGGAGCTACCGGAGACAAAGTCAAAGGAAGATACACTTACAACTATGTCAAGGAAGGTGGTATTTGGAAGATTCAACACCATCATTCCAGTGTCATGCCTGAGGAGATGGATATGGGTAAAGCAATTACTGAATCAGAAGTACGTGACTTATTCCAACTTTGGAACTCAGCTTTAGCAACTGAAGATTCAAAGAAGGTTGCTGCCCGATATGCCAAGAGTGGTGTACTATTACCAACTGTGTCAGACGTACCTAGAACTGACTTTGATAGTATTAATGATTACTTTGTTTACTTCCTCAAGTTGAAACCCCAAGGAGAGATATTAGAAAGTCATGTTACCATTGGTACCAAATGTTCTGATGTTGGTATTTACGAGTTTACAATGGGAGCTACCAATAAGAAGGTCAAGGGAAGATACAGCTTTGTTTATGTCTATGAAGATGGAGAATGGAAGATACAACATCACCATTCTTCCATCATGCCCGAGGGAATTGTATCTTCCATCGAACCCATTACCGAGGATGAAGTTCGTGGACTATTCAGCCTATGGAATGATGCCTTAGCTACTGGTGAACCAACCAAGGTTGCAGCTCGATACTCCAAGGAAGGCGTTCTTCTACCAACTGTTAGTGATGTGCCTCGTACTGACTATCCTGGTATCGTTGACTACTTCACTAACTTCTTAAAGTTGGAACCCCAAGGAGAGATAGAATCCGGAAATATTATCATTGGTACAAACTGGGCTCAAGATGCTGGTATCTACGAGTTCACAATGGGAGCTACTGGAGATAAGGTGAAGGGGCGATACACCTTTATTTACGTCTTTGAGGATGGAGAGTGGAAGATCTCCCAACATCACTCAAGTGTCATGCCCGAGGGTACCAAGCCTCAACCAATTACTGAAGAGGAAGTTCGTGGTCTTTTCCAACTTTGGAACTCGGCTTTGGCAACTGAGTCACCTGATGCTGTTGCAAAGCGATATGCTAGCAAGGCTGTCCTTCTTCCAACTGTTTCCGACGTTCCACGAACTGACTATGCTTTGATCAAGGACTACTTTGTTGGATTCTTAAAGAAGAAGCCCCAAGGAAAGATTGAGAGCGGAGAGATTACCATCGGACATAATTGGTGTCAAGATGCTGGTATCTACGAGTTCACAATGGGTGCTACTGGAGATAAGGTCAAGGGACGTTACTCATTTGTCTACGTCTATGAGGATGGAGAGTGGAAGATTTCACACCACCATTCATCTGTCATGCCAGAACCTATCTTAGGACCTGCCCCTAAGCCTGCTGTTGCCGAGACTAAGAAGGAGAAGGAGCTTGTTGAGGCATAATCTTTGAACACGTGGTAGAACATTTTGTTGATTTTTGAATAGTGAACAGACTGTTGTTTAGAAACGGTGACCAGTTTGTATAAAGTAGAAGATATGTTTTGATAAGACGTATGTGGTAGTTTTTGGAGGGAAACAACTCTCTTTGTGTTCTATAATATCTATTTTACATTACCAACATCCCCCCAGCTCATACAACAAATCCCAACCATCAACCCTCTTAATGGTATCCTTCAGCAAGGATGAAGTGACCACCCTTTCTAAATCGATGCAAATACTTGAATGCAATCTTCTCAATTGGTGTTGCCACCACACCCAAATCTGCCATGGTAAACACTTTATCCTGCTGTTTCTGTGCAGCATACCCCTCGCTTGTCATCTCTGGTAAGTAATCCTCAGTCATCAAATCAACCATATCAGGAGTTAACATTGGACTACCCTCATATTGAAGGAC
>Ga0214481_100999_pt1 | contig 12638 bp, 10 predicted proteins | sample M1_20Mar14CPVII9_4_FD_165057 | JGI IMG/M metagenome (GOLD analysis project Ga0214481, IMG submission 165057) | Marine eukaryotic communities from Monterey Bay, California, United States - M1_20Mar14CPVII9sort6BwellG10 | ecosystem: Environmental > Aquatic > Marine > Unclassified | place: USA...
AAAGTCAACTCAACATCACTTAAATCACTTAAGTTTATTCCCATAAAGGCCCAAACTGCCACTTAAATGCACTTAAGTGAAGTCCAATATGGCACTTTTTAAGTGCACTTAATCCCCAAAACGCTAATTGCCCAGGTTAGTGTGGAGAGCTCTATCAATAATAGATAGGTTTTAGTTCTTTAATCCCTGCTCGGCCAAGGTATAAATTCTATTGCAATATAAACATGCCTGTTCACGTTGCACCTCAGCCTGCGCCAACTACCGCCTCGGCGGTCGATACCTTCGAGAAATATTTTGCAGGAAATACTGTTCCAGAACAACACCTACAATCCCTCATGCAGTTAATTAGTATCGATGTCAATAATGCCACCAACAATACTTCATCCAGCGATGTTAGAAAGGCAGTTGTCGGCGCCTCCAGTCATCAATTACCATTAGCGTTAGGGCTCCTTATCAACCGAGGAGTAAAATTGTTGTTCCTACCATTTCGTATTGAACAAGTTGCAGGCGCAGCCCCTGATCCATCCATCGATAATAAGATCTTTGCCGTCGAGGGTGATGTAATCAACGGCGAAGCCTCTCTCGTCCATCTAGTTGATAGTCACTTCAACCAGTTAACTCATCTCGTACAAGTTCCTACTGTTGCACACATCCAAACACAAATTGCCGCCGACAATAATCCTGATTTCATGATGGGTCCATATGATGCCAATGATGCCAGTACATACTCACTACGTTCTATCGCCAGTTTTCCTCCTACCTCTCTCACTGCCTTCACTCTCATCGATTGGTGGTATTGCAACCTTGCTACAACTGTAGTACCACAATAAGATGTCTACACAACTCATATTGTCGTCCATGATATTTACATTATTATGTACTACTTCATATGCATATGCGCCTGTACATTTTTCTAGCTGTAATCAAAGATCGAAGATCATTAATACACATCATACATCACATAATACAATATCATTATTAGCCAGTACAACAAATGATGAAGAAGTAGTAGTAGACAAAGAAGATAATGTTGATCAAAAGAAGGAAATCTATCAAAAGATATTCTGGGCAAAGCAAAAAGCCTTAGCCGCAGAAATGTCGTCAAAGGAGGGAGATATTGTAAAACAAGAGAATAGAGATAACTTTGCAAAGAGACGATTGGCATTAACATCGGATACACTTTACTTTTCAATATTAATTGCATCTGTATTATGGATTATATATTCGAATCCATTTGTTACATTGTCATATCTCTTTGGAGCATTAAGTGGGACGGCATACTCATATGGTTTGGGAAAGTATGTCGAGAGTATTGGTGGCTCAATAGATGATGTAGAAATTGAAGGTGCAGGTGTAGGACAGGCTAGATTTGCCTTCCTTATTCTATTATTTGTTGTTGTTGGGAAGTTTAGATCACAAGGACTACTTGAAATACCGTCAATTATGGGATTCTTTACTTATCAATTAGCATCTCTAAATCAGGGGCTGAGGGAAATTGATGATTGAGGTGTATCTGTGTAGGTAGTTGGTCTTTTCTCTGCTTTTATATATTAGATGTAACTTAGTTTTCAATTACATCTGAGGCCATTCTGGCTACATTCTCATACTCTTTGGGTATCACATCAGTTTACATTACAAAATTATAAAACAAGGAAAGCTAATTCGTAATGATTCAATGAAAAACAATATGAATATGTGTTACTCTTCTATGGTGACTTGACAAGACCTACCGACGACCTCGCCGACTTTCTTCTAGATTCACCGTTGAATCCAAATAATGCAAATATTAAATAGATTGTTGAGCAAGTCATCAAACCTCTGCTGACTATACCAAGAACGACGAATGCTGATTGGATTTGTATGCTCTTAGGATCCGATCCGTCTTGCAAAATATCAACAATGTCAACCAGACTCTTGTTGGTGTTCATCAACAGGTCAAGTGCGCCTGGAAGATGGCGTTTCGTGATTTATGGACATGAAAAAGAGACGATTGAAACGTTTGTTAGTATACGTCGTGGTTTGAAGGCAGTCAAGAAGGCACAAGAGAAAGAAGCACAAACGCGGACTTTCCTGAGAAACCCATGATATGTGACTTATGAAACCAATTATCTAAAGTGCCTGCTGGGATCACTCCTGGTATTCCAACATTGAGTTCTACAGTAATCAACAATACTTGGAAGCTGAACAAATACCAACGAACTGTCCATAATATGGGGTTGTTGTAAATGTGATAAATCGTTTGCATCTTCCCAGCAAACATTGTGAATAGTCGTGATACTAAACTTGCAACTGAAAAGCATATTGTGGCGATCCTAAGTATATCAAACAAGAGAGGAAGAAAACTACGTGGATATCTCGACTTTGTTGATACTGGAGAAGTCGGTGGCTGTCTCTTTTTGAGCAAACCCGTCTCAACCTTATTCCTTGGGGATATAATATCAGGAGTTGACTCGACTGAACAAACTTGTATACCATCAGTCTCTATTGCTTCTGAGCTATGCAAAGACGACTCTATAGTACTCCTTGTGCTTTGACTTCCTCTTCTGAGTCTAGAGGTTGTAATAGATGGTACTTGTCTGCTATTATTCTTTGGACTGTGTTGAGCCAGCTGGTCATATCGTGTTGTACTACGTGATGAGCTTGAAGACGCTGGTCTCACGCTTGGAGCCTGACTATCGTTATATTGTTTGAACCTTGCAAGTAAATCTCTCCTTGATGTATTAGTCTTGATTAGTGAGAGCTTGGACGATGTTAGGCCTACTGCTTTTGGTTGTTGCTTTTCAGCCGTCTTGGGGATACTCATTGGTGAATGTTTTGTGTGACGAAGTGTTCCAGTATTTTTTCTTCGATTGTCTGCGGCTTTATCTCCTCGCTTTGTGGGTATAGTTGTCGCTCTCTTGCCTTCTTGATTTGTAGTCTGAGTCTGAACTGTATCTGCAGTTTTCATTTGGCTAGTCGATTGATCAACAGCTGGTGGCGGGGGTGGAGGATCATTTGCGGCCAATAATTGACTTGAATTGTCTTTATTCGGCTCGTTCTCATATGTCTTTGGCTCTGTGATAGTTGTATCTTTATCCGCCTCGAGCGAAGTAGTAATAGTCTCATTTGTATGAGTCTCAACAACAACATCTGTATCAACGACTTTGGATAGAGTGGTATTAATCTCGTGTTTAGTTGTAGTCTCATCAGCCTTTTTGTCGTCCGCCTTTGTCAGAGTATCGTCTTCTTTATTGACTGACTCTAATACCTCTATGATATCATCAGTTTTTATCGATGACGAAAAGGGTAAATGATGAGATACATCTGAGAGCACATCACTATCGTTAGATGGAGGTGCACACTTGACTGAAAGACAAGGGGATGAGTGTGACCTGACAACGACAGCACTACGAGATGAAGATTCTATGCTTTCATTAACCTCTAATTTATCATCGTCTTCATTTTTCTCGGAGTTGTCTTCTTGGGAATTGTCATTAGAAGTCTCTGACGACTTGAGAGTACTAGATTTTAATTCATCGTCGTCATCGTCATCATTAGTTTCTAAAGTAGCAATGTCAGCCAAGTAAGAGGAATCCATGATAGATGTTAGAGTATTTATCTCAAGATAAATAACATCGAAACACTAACATAGAACATGAACATGAACATGAAAGAATCATAAAAGGCAAAAAGTCTTTGCAGGAAAAACCTGGTGAGAGAAAAAAAATTCGATTGAATGAGTCTTCCGCACTTTCACAACTTCATTTAAATTAACCATACTTTAATTGATAGTACACTCCACTTCATTTAATGCATCTTGAATAACATTTCCGCTTAGGGGGGGATAATATCATCGTACAAAAGGATACCACTTGTATTTCCCTGCAATGGAGACTCAGCCTACTCTTCATATCTCCATATTTTATACTTATGTTTCTCTACTCTAGTTGTTATCACATTAGTAGGGTTTATTCACTATTTCAATTAATAAGATTTTACTACTACTTGTTAGCATACTATACACCACTTCCCCCCCTGCGGTTATGCCTTAGCTCCGCTGCAAAATACGTTTAGGCCATTTGCTTCTTAAGTCTTTCACAGGCTTCTACTACCACATCCCTTGGGGCAAATGCCGACAAACGTAGATATCCTTCACCTCCGGGTCCGAAGCCGGCTCCTGGAATAGTTACAACTTGTGCCTTTTCCAAAATTTCACTGAACGTATCCCAACTACTCTTGCCCTCGGGTAACTTGACAAATACATATGGAGCATCACTTCCTCCATAAACACTGTAACCAATCTCTTCCATAGCTTCCTTGAGTAATTTGGCATTCTCCAAGTAGTAATCAATTAATGAATTAATCTCAGCCAAGCCCTCATCATCTAAACAGGCCTTACCTCCTCCCTGAACAATGTTTGATGCACCGTTGAATGCCGTTGTCATGACACGGTTGAAATCATCGCGTACCTTACTTCCATCTGAGAATTCTAATTCATCTGGAACAACAGTCCAGCCCAGTCTTACACCGGTGAATCCAGCATACTTTGAGAAGGAATTACACTCAATAGCAACTTCGCGAGCACCATCAATCTCAAAGATACTCTTAGGTACACCCTCAGTTCGGATGAAGGGAGCATACGCGGCATCGAATACAAGAATACTACCACGCTCCTTGCATACTTTAACAAGTTTTTCCAATTGTTCCTTTGTTGCGGCGGCGCCAGTTGGGTTGTTTGGACTGCAAAAGTATACAATATCAGCACGGGGCATATTGTCAATATCTGGGAAGAAGTCATTCTCAGCAGTACAGGGCATGTATACAATGTTCTCATATTGACTCGTATCGGGGTTGATATCACCAGTCTGTCCCATCATAACAGAAGTATCGACATAAACAGGGTAGGAAGGATCCTGAACAGCAGTGGTAACACCGGGACCGAAGACCTGTTGCACTCTCATAATATCACACTTGGCACCATCACTAACAAATACCTCACTATCCTTGATAATTCCATTATACAACTTATCAGCAATCTTGGCACGTAAGTCGCCCATACCCTGCTCGGCACCATAGCCTGAGTAACCTTCCTTGGTACCCAACTTAGTTGCAGATTCTACAAGTCCATTTAAGATATGATCGGGAATTGGTTGTGTAGTATCACCAATACCAAGTGAGATAATACGGTCAGCCATGTCAGGATTTTCCTCCAAGTATGCATTACGACGACGTCCAATTTCAGGGAAGAGATATCCACCAGCAAGCTAATATTATATTGTTGTAAGTATTGCAAAGAACATGAGATATGAACATTATGAGAGATTAGATGCAAAATTTGTATTGCAAAATGATATTATTATAGAAACTAGTCATTCAACTTGAACACTCTCATCAATGAACATTTTTTGTTCTATGTCCTATCGATCCATTGTGTTTTTATTGTATAATCATCCTAGCTTTCAACTATTATTATTATGCAACAACAACTAACAACATACCTTAGCAAAGTTTGGGTTTCGTGTGACCGATGATGCTTGGAGAGCAGAAGAAGATCTTTGAGTGGAAGTGGGAGCAAAGGCCGAAGCCGATGCAACAATTGATAGAATGGAGATGGCACTAGAGAACTTCATGGTTATATATAATCTGTATTGTAGTCCTAAGGAAGAAGTAATGCGATAGGTAAATTTGTGGCCACAAAATCAAGTGATATGAGTCATTCGTTTCATTGAAAGATATTCCACCGTGGAATAATTCAATATCATATCAATCCACGCTCAGTGCAGCGCCGGCAGTAATAGTAAGTACAGAGTAAAGGTTATCAAACAAGTTTCAAGTTTCAAGTCAATTCAATTCTAAAACCTATCATATGAATTATGAATTTCTAAACTATAAGCCTTCTTCTAAGCATCACTAGGATGTCTTTGTCTCTTCCTCCTAACAACACTACTAGATTTGGTTCCACTTGCGCCCAAAAACTTCACATTTGTGTCCTTCCACTCTGGGTTTCCATCAAACTCCCCAGAACCATCCCAGGAGGCAACATTGTACAAAAACAGTGTATAAGCATAAGGATCGATCTCAATCTCATCAGGCTCTCGGAGTATCTTCGTAAAGTACATTTGTGTATGTATTTGACCATCGGGGTTCGTGACAAGGGTAGTTGATCCATTCATCAGAGTTTGCTTTTCAGGACTATATAGATGACTTAAGCTTGGACCACTGTATCCATCGTCACCAATCCCTCCAGCCTCAATCAAGTACTTGGCTGGGTTCCGAAATGGGGGGCTGCCTGGAACAGAGCCACCTAGCTGTTGACCCAAGCCAACACCGTCATCCTTGCCGACAGCCACAGATAAGGGCATACCAGGGATGCCTATTATGGCTTCTTTCCTACCAAACTTTGGATTCCTAAAAGCTTCTGAGAAGGCTACTCCCATCCAGCCTGCGGTGCCAGTATAATCTAGCATTGCGCACAACAGACCTCCGCCATTCAGCTCGCCAAACTCGCCCTGGTATTCAACTATCTCATAGTTCAAAGTCAACAAGTCATCGTCACCAAGAGCTACAGATTTTAACAGCTCGTTGGGACATCCTGGAATGCCAGTCGGTTGGGATGATGGTGAAAATGAGGGAGACACCGTTGGTTGTGTTGAAATACTTGGCGATGCCGTCGGAGAAATAGAAGGGGATTCAGAAGGTGGTACAGTTGGCGAGACTGAGGGATAACTGCTAGGAAATGAAGTCGATGGTACTGATGACGGAAAGTAACTTGGTGAGTAACTTGGAAAGTTTGTACTTGAAGGTGTTGCTGAAGCATCTGCTTGCTTCTTGATCAAGTTATCTTCACTGTCGACATAGTTGCCATTGGAAGGGATACCAGATGGCATGTTGTCGACATTCATGGTACTCATGGTACCATTGATATCCTCACCGAAAGGCCACCAAGAAGTTCCATTATTGTCATCTCCAAAGGGCCACCATGAAGAGAAGGAATTTGTTTCAGTAAAGAATTGCATGTTGATAAAGAATCCAAGCCCCGTAAAGAGTACGATGCTCAAAATGTAGCATAGAAACAAGGTACAACATGCCAACCGTGATAGACCACAACAAAGTGGTCTACGGTTGTAGTCATCTTCCTTGTATCCATCATCTTCTTCCTCCGTGACTCCGTCTTCTTCATCATTGGGGTTTCTAGGAGGAGGCTTTGCTCCTCCACCAAACAAACTCCTTCGGCCGGCCATCACCCACATAGATTGAGCTTTTGTATTCTTTGTTGATCTGTTGCTTGCATTATTCATCATTACCTTGAACTCGTTGAAATCTATCTCGCCGTTTCCATCCCTGTCAGCTTCTCTCATCATGGTGTCAAGCTCGGAACTAGACAATATTATCCCCATCCTCTTCATCAGTTCATGTAGCTCGAACTTGTCTATAGTTCCTGAACCATCGACATCAAATTGTGAAAATGCTTCTTTCATTTTCTTCTCTCTTTCAGTCATGGGTTGTGTACTCACTTTTCTCTGAGTAGACGGTGCAGCCACGGCAGCGGCTGGTTTTGCTACCTTGTTGGCAGTGGCATCTTTCTTTTGTTCGGAAGATTCTGTGGCGGCTGATGTCTCAAGCTTCTTGCTGCTTGTACTTTCCCTTCTCTTTTCAGATGATGGAAGCTTGTCATCCTTTTCCTTCTCTAGACTACGTCTTCTATGTTCAGATGAAGAAGAAGCCTTGTCCTTCTTGGTATCATCTGCACTTGATCTCTTCTCCCGAGTACCTCTTGATTTGTCAGAATCCTTCTCTTTACTTGAAAAGGCTTTGTCAATTTTGAGTAAATCGTCATCAAGAGCCTCTTCTTCTATTAACTCATCTAATAGCTCTTGACTATGCCTTGAGCAATCTCGTGAGAAGGACCTCCTTCTATGAATTGGTCCCTTCTTCTTCCTTTCTATACTCTTGGATCGTGTTCGTCTTCTACCTCCCTTGTTAGAAGATGAAGAATCCCCAACTTTACTAATCGCGGCTGCCTTATTTTCACCAATCTTCATTGACGATTCTAGTGAGTTGCGTCTTCTTTCTGATTGACGTCTTCTTTCTGCTGGGTTGGCAGCAGAGGAAGAAGGGATGGCTTTAATCTCACTTTTCAACCCTCCCAAATTCACCATAGAAGAGTCTAATGAGCTACGTCTATTATTATTGATTGTCAACCTCCCCTTTGCAGATGTGCCTTCTTCTTCTCCCAAAATCGCCTTGCTCATGGTTGCTGCTCCCATTGAGTTGGACATACGCCTTCCCATCTTACGATGGGGTACTCTTGATGGTTTGTCGGTAGAATGATGTGACTCGCCCAATCTATCAGACATATCAGCACTCTTCTCGGACAGGTCGACTGATATTGAATTAGAATAACGTCTATCCATCTTTCGACTTGGCACTCTTGACTTGGGCGCATCAGTGTTAGATTCGTCTAACTTTCTATCCTTTTGCTTACTGGCGGCAGCACTTTGGGGTGCATATCTACTCATGGATGGTGGTGCGGTTACTCTATCATTCTTCCGTCTGGCATGTGTTGATGATGATGGCTTTAACAGATCTAATCGAAGGTCAAGGTCGTCATCATCATGTTTCGTATTACCAAGTCCAAGGCCAAGATCATCATCTGCAGAATCAAACAGTTCCTTTGACATCCGTCTCTTCGCATCAGCTTCAGACTCATGTTCCGTCATTACATTTGACATTGATGCTGACACACGCCGTTGTAATCTTCGTGGATTATCTTGTGAGTTTCTCCGATAGCGTTGTGCTGGTGGTGAAGATGACTTATCCTTATCTGCCAAGGCATGTCCTAATGATTGAGACATTTGTCGTTCTAATCCACCCATGCGTGGACGGGGCGCAACTTTAACTGGTTCTTGTGATGCACTTCGATGACCACCTCGGGGTGTTGTAGTAATCTCCTCTTGAGATGCACTCTTACTAATTACTTTGCTGGCATCATCAGATGAATTACTTGGCCTGGCCTGCCTTTGTATCTTGTTATTTGATGATGATGATACTGCAACTGCTGCCCCACTACCACTACTACCGGCAGTATTTGTAGAATTAGATTGTTTCTTCCTTTCCTCTCTTAATCGTTTCAATTCTAATGCCTTTTGTTCCTGTTCATCTGACAATCGTCTTTCACTTGATGATCTTAAATTACTACTTTTATCCCCTCCTCTCTTACTTGTTGCAGCAGCTGTACTACTCCGTTGTTTCTTCTTCTTCATTTCAGCACGCAACTTATCTAATTCACTATCCTCATTTGATGCATTATTACTTGTTGAAGATGGACCTTTAGTCATTGATAATCTACGGATAATACGCTCAGCTCCATCTCTTGATTTACGCCGTACTTTTTTAACTTCCGACCATGGTGCTGCTGAAGCTTTGGCAATACGGTCTGAGGCCTTGGTATGTTGCTTTGTTGATGGTCGCTGTTTTTGTTGAGATGATGATGATGGTTTACTACTTTCCCTCTGGGGAGCACTTGGTGCCTTTCTTCCTTCATACTTCTTTTCTCCTCCAGATGATCTCCCACGTATACGAGCCATTGGTGATTTATTCCGCTTACTACTACTTCCTTTGGTACTTCGTTTCTTATCTGGGGCTGCTGCTGCCGCTTGTGGTTTACTTGGGTGTGCCATTAATAAAGTTTTCTCTGCTGGATCTTCATTTATTTATTGAGCATATGATATGCATATAATATTGAGAAGAAGAATACAACATATATAAGTGAGCATATTCTCTCTATCGTATCAAATGTACAACTTATCACACTTACCAATACTGCTGCCCATATCTACTATATTTATTGCAACAAGATTTGATACATCGGCTGACATCGTTTCTTGGCTGCCCAGCCCGAGTAGATCCTCGTCTTCCCCCATTGTCTATGTATGCCACTGTATGACTAGTTTGTAATCCCTCTTGTATCGTTTGTAAGCCTATGGCGCTTGTGTTTGTTGATAAAAAAATGCACAGAAAATGACTCGCAAAGGTTTACTACCCTCGGTATTTGTATATCGTAGTTACTGCATATGGGGAGGGGAGAGCAATTGATATAGCTATTTATGATGTTGAAATAGTAGGCGCCGCCGGTGATTGGGTATGGTATACTGATAATATGGGTGGGCGCTTCTATTTTTGATGAAGAAGAGGCTTAATGATATGTCGCACCGCGGACAAATCTAATCTTAAGTTCAAGGACTTCACATCAGATATGAGATATCGTTATACATATGCATATATATGTATATATTATGCATTACTATCTAATCTAATACAGTGGATGCGTCCTTCTCCTCTCTTTCCATCTTACAAGTGCATCCTTTATAATTTCCCAACAAGCTCTCATTTGTCCTAATTTGTTGTGAATACAATCTAGTAGTCTACTCTTCCAGTATATGTATTGATCGGGCCTTTCCCATTCCAGAGTAGCAACTTCCTTCTCTAATTGATATATATGAGCCTTTGCTTGTTTCAACTCGGACTTTAGCTGTTCTTCTTTCACTTTCAGCTCCTCCAGCTTCTCCTCTTTTGGATCAATAACGTCCTTGAACTTTTGTTGCATCTCTAAGCAATGTAAAAGCATCTTACTATCACCTCTCATGTTTTCTGGAGCCGATGTTAGTTGTGGATTGCCTTCACAAAGTAACTGTGTGAGTGTAGACTGTGTTTTGAGTTAAGAGAATGTATGTTATGTGTATTAGTGCAGTACTGGATGGAGAAGCTAGACTAACTAAACAAGCTTACCAATCTACTGAGCTCGGTATTCAGTGTAGTAAGCCTATTGTTTCGCAAGTCTAACACTGATAAGACAAACAGTCTTACAATTGAAATGGGTAAAGACTGCAATTGATTGTCATTTGCAATGATCTCCTCCTTTTTGTTTTTAAGGTGGTGAGCAATGACAGTATACAGTTATGAATAATATATATGTCAGAGTCAGACTGCTGAGTAAAGAGCATACAATAGTAGACGATACTACTTACCAATAGTATACAATTGCCAATCTCTTCGGGAAAGCTAATGAGTTGATTTTGTGCCACATTTACTGTCCTGAGTCTAAGTGTCTTGCCGATCGACGCCGGGATAGTTGATAGTTGGTTGAAAGACACATCCAATGATCGTAAAAGAATCAGATTTCCAATTGAGTCGATGTTCGTTAGCTGATTGTTCTTCAGATCTAAATGTAATAATGTTTGTGTGAAGTCGTTCAGCTCGGGTGGTAGTGATTTCCAAGTGTTGTGACTCAAATCTAGAGTTCCATCGTTTGAAGGACCTTGAGATAGATCGTCATACTCTTCCATTCTTATTGCCAGGCGGCTACTATGTATGAATATCAGGCGATGTAAGATATGTCTTTGATGTTGTTTGTCTGAAGAAATTTTAAGGTCGTCGACTCCTTCAAGATATACTGAGCGAGTGGCGTGAGTAGTGTTCAAATATACGAGTCGCAGATCTGAAAAATATATCTACGATGAATATGGTCGACGTGGGCTACTTGAATGTTGAATATTGAGTGTCGATCGTCGTAATCTCTGGTTGTTGTTGTTGACTTGGCGTCTTCTTGGATACTGTAAATAAAATGACGTCCCTCCCTACATACAACATACCTTTTTCCTCACCGCCGAAAACTACATTTCAAATAGGCTACACTAATCTTCACTGCAATCACCGACTCGAAGTCAGATATTGTCTAGCATTGCCCTAGCCCTTTTAGCAACATTCACTACTAATCACGGAGGCTCTCCAAGTAACTAAAAGATGATTTCTCTTTCAAGCATAGCCATTTACACAATCATACTCTTACCAATACTATTAGTTAACTCTCAACACAGCTTGTCATTGCAAAATGAGCAAGCTATCACCATCGCGGAGGCTGAATTGAAAGTGCAATTGACGTCACACCTCGATGTTGGTTTTCCAAAGGAGGAAGAAGTTGAACAGTATGAGAGTTATAGATATTCTCCTCCTGGCTCTCAAGACTATCGCATCAGTTTACTCGTTAACCCTTGTGGATACAACAGCACAAGAGAAGAAAAAATTCAAGCTCTAGGGTACGACTGTTGCATGAACAGATTCGGCTTCGGTGAATACGCAATCAAACCGGGCACAAGAGATCATTTCTCTGACGGTTATTCCAACGGTATACCCATCAGTGTGGATGAACCTCTACATAATATTGACTTGGTTGATGAGTATGGGAACGAGATGAATTATAAACACTCACGTCGAGCTGATGATATATTATATATCGATGAAGCTTGTACAGGACTAAGAAATCCACATGCAAACTGTGTTGATGATCGGTATGCCGCTAAACGAAGTCCAATGGTACCGCCTTGTAGTGACTACAACTATACCGTGGATTCAACATTAGAGTTAGTTAGTTAGTTAGTTAGTTAGTTAGTTTAGATTTCAGGCTACGACTTGGTTATCCACCTCTGGAAGCGTGTTCCTTGCTATTTCCTGCACAGATATATATAAGTTACTTCATTTCATATATGAATACTATCCTGTCGCTGATTTCTCATTAAAGGCGAGTAGTTTCTCTTACTAGCGTCTAATTCAGATTTGTGCGGTCTCATGAGATAGTTCCATTAAGCTTGACTCAATGTTAA
>Ga0214481_101001_pt1 | contig 12629 bp, 12 predicted proteins | sample M1_20Mar14CPVII9_4_FD_165057 | JGI IMG/M metagenome (GOLD analysis project Ga0214481, IMG submission 165057) | Marine eukaryotic communities from Monterey Bay, California, United States - M1_20Mar14CPVII9sort6BwellG10 | ecosystem: Environmental > Aquatic > Marine > Unclassified | place: USA...
TCAACCATTGTATGAGGACGACAGACTGTCATACGAATTGCAATTATAATTACAATTATAAATTAAAAATTGTTCCTCGGCGGCTCGGTGATCGTGATAGTACTAGTACGCCTAAGCGAATTTGGAGGAGTATCGATATCGATGAGGTAAAAGATATGCATACTGATGCCATCATAGAGGAATTATGCACCCGTGATGGACCACATAAAAGAAAACATCTCCATGAAGAGTTGGTTCATAGGAGAGTAGCAGTAACAATAGAAGAGTGCTATACAACAAGGACGGTATTGGTAAAAGATAGCATTCAAAGTATAAGATATTTTGGAGAGGATACACAAGTGGAACGTCTTTACCCTAAAGATATGTGTACATGGTCAGATAACTTTCTTTACTAGTTTATAGATATCAATTTGTTTTATATAAAATAAAGTTCTTGCATATCATACCAAACATAAAATCTACAAAGTAATAGTAAAGTAGATTGTGTGTGCTTCTTGTATACCATCAACCAATATCAATTCAATCTACCTCCATACTAACCAAACCGAACAAGATATGTAGTAGAATATGTTTTCATATACCCAAAGTTGTTGTAGATCGTTCATTGCAATATGAAGTTGTCGTATTGAGTTTGTGTTGTTGTTTGTAGCTGCTTCAAGACGAGCAATTGTGTCGTCTAGACGAGCCAAGCTCTCATTCATTGTATTGATATCTACCACTACTGTACCATAAACCATCTTTTATTGCAATGTATTGTCTATCGTCAGTAATAGAAGATGCAAAGCGGCCGCCGCCATGTTAGTCTTCATAATTTCGAGGCCTCTCTAATCCAATTCCCGTAACGGTCAAAGACAACCCACTCTGCTTCTTAGATGCTCTTGCGAAGTATAAAATCAGACTTGTACTAATGTCCTACGTACATTATGAGCAGAAATTAGATGGGACATTAGATACCCCATTAGAAAGAAAATCAACTATAACTGTGGCTTTGTTAGTAAAAAAGGACTGGCCAAAAACACCAATACTGTACCCAAGACCAAGCAGATATGGTGTTTTAGGCGAGTATGTCAGTAAGTTGTTAGTAGATTGCACACCAGAACTGCTGTCACGTTATTTCAGTCTAATAACACCACTAATATATAAGTATATCACCATTCCATCCACTCCTAATTGAAGGACACTCTCGCAAATAAATGACAATGATCCATCAAATGACAATACTACGATCAATATCATCAATACAAAGTACACTATCACCATTTCATCCGCTACTTATTGAAGGACATTCTCGTGATTCTCGAGACCCAACAATTGTCGGACAGCAACTTGTCAAGAACATCAAGAATAACTGGAAGGAGAGAAACATCACAAAACCTCCGATATTAATTACACAAGGGGATCCGCTTACTGAAACAGGTATAAGCGCAATCACTCGAATAGTCGCTAATGAATTAGATATAAAGAGATGTTTAGTTTGTTTAGATGATCATATAGATTCAGAGCACTCTGTTTTGGCCGATAGACACGATGTTATATATGAGCTGAGATATTCCCAACTTGTAGACATTCTAGATGGGGATACATGTACAAATGGAGATGAATTGAAAAGCAAACAACTCACAGAAGCAATAGAGAATAGAATTGCAATCATGAATAAAAAGAGAGCATCACTGGGGAAAGATAAGTTAGCCGACTGGTACATCAAATATGCATTATTGCAAGAGATTACAAAAACTGCCTTTAAGAGTATATCGGGAGAGGTTACAGTTGCTCATTCAGTTGACGAGATAAACGAATTCAGTGTAACAAGTTTCTATGAGATTGGGTTAGAGCTAGGGCTAATAGACGACAACAATGATATGGTTTACTATACAGAGAACACTGGTATAAACTGAGTAGTAGACCTAAACATTAAGATCTAGCTATACTTAAATCTAATCTAATCCACAGTCTTGACAATACTCTTAGCCTTTTCATCAGTATACTTCTTCGTGCCCGGTTTCGAATGTTTCACAACATTACCTTCCTTCCTCCTCCTCTTCTCCTTCTGTACCATAGCCTGTGCAGTTTCCTTCTTAACAAACTTGGGCACGCGTCGTCCTCTCGAGATACGTTTCACTTCTGGTAAATGTGCATACTTGGATACCAATGCATTACGATATTGCAATGCACTTTCCTCACGGGTACTTAATTGTCCAATCTTTTCAGATGATCGAGCTTTCCATAACCGAATGTTTGTATCATCACTTCCTGATAGGATGTATTTGTGATCTAATGTATATCCCACACAGAAGACACGTTGCATACGTTTTGTATGATATATATCACGTGAAACGCCTGTAGCCTTACTTCCCGAATGTGATGCCGTACCACCTTCTTTTCTCACTGAAAACATACGAATAGTCTTATCATAACTACCGGTAACAAATTCTGTCCCGGTAGGACTCCACGCAACACTCATTACAGCACCAACATGTCCCTTATACATACCAGTAGGTCGATTTAACTTTCTCATATCAAAAGTGTATGCATTATAATCTTCATTACCGACGACAAACATGTATGGTTCCATCGGATTCCATTCTAATGCATTGCACTTCATACTCATAATAGTCTTTTGTAGTGCCGAGGAGGTACGTGTATCATGTAATCCAATCCCTCTATCATTGGAACAATGTGCTATTAAATTATGTTCAGCTGGATTATATCGGACTGTTGTTACAGTGTCATCACTACCCCATAGGTTGTTAAATGTTGTAATTGGCGTGGAACGTTCCGGATCCCATAAGTGTACAGCTGAATCACTGGATGATGTGGCAAATTGTGATTGTGTCCAATGATGATCGATTGAATGGAAGGCATTGGTATTGTGTGCATTACCTCGTGTGGAGGGTAGTCTGTAGATATTGTGTGGACCGTAGGGTGATGCTTCTTCTTCATCGTCATCTTGTGTGTTGGATTTATACTTTCTCTTTGCTCTTGGTTTCCGATCTTCTTCTTCATCACTACTATTATCACTACTATCATCACCAGCAGTAATATACCTATCCTTAGGATAAATACTCCAACCTTTCACAATCCCCTCCTCACCACAACTATATACCATACCACCATTAGTATTACCAAATACCAATCCACTAACACTACGTGTATGTGCTTCTAAATTAACAACCATTTTACGATTTGTTAAATCCCATATCCGTATTGTACCATCGACACAACCACTAACTACTGGGCATAAATTTGTTCTACAGATTGCCATACAGGATATAGCATCAACATGTCCATTTTTTAATTCACCTAGGAATGGCTTAGCGAACATACGATCTAATTTAGCGGCGGTGACGGCTCGGGTGTATTCTCGGGCACGTGCTTGTGGATGGGAGGTTGGATTTAAGTTTTTATGGGTTGGTCGTATATCATGGAGGGAGGAACGGGTTGTTGATGATTCGGAACGTGATAATGCTTTAACTTTCATTGTTGTTGATTGTTTGTTGTCGTTGATTGTTCTTGTTCTTTGAAAATTTAGTGTGATGTTGTGTTATATATGTAGGGGTATCCTTATCGATCTTCAACTACTACTCTATTGCAAACTGGAACTTAGTTTCCTCCTTCTCTACTGGGTACATATACTCTTCTTATCAATTGAATACGCCGCCGTCCGCTGCACACAATGATTGGCTTGCAATTCGCGAACTTTTTTGGTACTCAAATAATTTCTACCTTGTTGTGAGTGAAAATTTGTAGCTGCCGCCAATCAACATCCGACAATCGACGGCGGTCGTCCCAAATTAGGCCAGTATAAAATAATGCCGTTAGTTTGATGTCCTATCCGCGCCTTTATGACGACTTTGTAGTAATATGCTTCTTCTGTTGAATAGAGAAGAGAGTATACTAAGTAAAGTAGTTTGAAATTAGAGAAGAAGTATCAGTATCGACGACAAAGTCCAGAGCCGGCCCCTCGCTATAGGATAAGAAGAATAGAATCTCGTCATTATCAATCAATATCAACAATGTTATCATATAAATATCTCCTACTACTAATATCAGTCCTAACAACGATCAGTATACACCTAGCAACAGCTAAAAAAGATGAAGAATTACAATCTACTGCAAAGGAAGTATCTAATGATGATACTCGACAATTTATGACATGGTCACCCACTGTAGCACCACCACCAAATACTCCCTTTCCTACATACACCTCCAATGGTGACAATTTAATACCAATTAATAGTCTATCATTACCACCAATCATACCCATCCTCTCTCCAGACCTCTGTGCATCAAACTTACCATGTTCTACAGAATCTACACAATGTACAGATGGTACAATTGAATCATGTTGTGGCACTACATATGAATCATTTATATGTAATTGTGAAATTAGTTTTGATACAGGTGAATTACAATGGATGTGTTATTATACTGATGCTTGTTTTATACCGAGTTGTGATGGAGATGGCGGGGATGAGGTGGTTGAAATTGATGATGGGGAAGTGAGTGATGCTCTTCAATCTACATTGCCTGTTGAAACTGATGCTCCTATGTCAACTCTGGTTACGGTTGAGCCTACCACTGCCAATCCGACTACCGCAAAGGTAAGTTTCAATTAGCTCTTGTGCTTTCTGTAAGTGTCCACAAGTTTCGGTTGTGTCTCCTCTCTCACACATATATCTCCGTCTATCTCTTTTCCCTCTATGCTCATACCATTCTCATATCTCGGCTTCATATTATAGCCAACCACATTCAACCCCACAACAAGCAAGCCAACAACATCTCCACCAACCACAGTTATGCCAGCAGAGCCTGCAATATTCGAATCAACTCAAGGAGGAGAACCAACTGCAGGTGGCTTTTTATCACTTGATGGAAGTCCAACAACTCCCTGGCCAACAGATAATGGTAGCGTTGGAGGTATGACTATAGCAACGACCGACGATAACTTTATGTTACTCGAATTACCAAACTGTTATGTATATTCCGCATCCGAGACAGACTGTACCTCCAATCCAAATTGTGAATATACAAAAGATTCATCAAATCAAAATGTATGCATCAATAAACGCACCATAGCATCAAACTGCTATACATTAAGCACATCACAAATGGAATGCACGTTAGCACAAAACTGCATATGGACAAAAGATGAATTTGGTCTCCCCCTATGTAAATCGGATCCTAATTATAGTGCCTCGCCTACACCCAACCCAACAAGTTGTGGTGCTAAATCTACCAAAGATACATGCAAATTAGATACCAAATGTACATGGGATAAACAAACATTAAAATGTATAGATGCACCATATATTAGTCCATGTTATAATGCCACGAAAGAATATTGCAAGAGTGATACCGATTGTTTATGGGATAAACAAATTAATGATTGTGAATGTCTAACAAATTGTGAAGCGGAGGTACCTGAAGAGGGTAGTGTTTGTATTGATTTATTGAAAGATGAATGTAAACTTACTACGAATGATTGTGTTTGGGATAAACAATTGGCATTATGTCGTGGTGGTACGTCCAATCCAACTATAACCCCAACTCGAAGACCAGTGATTGATACACCATTTCCAACAATGAAGTTTATTGATACGCCGAGGCCGAGTTTAGATCCAACATTGGAGCCTACGATTTCACCGACTGATTTGCCAGTAAGTCTTTGTAGTTTTTGTGTGTGCACACATCTTGTGTGGCATCTTGTGTGCACATCTCGTGGTTGTGTATCTTGACCGTGTTTGCTAATGTCAACTCTCTCCCTCCTCTTGTCTTTATTCTTATTCTTCAGACTCCGTCACCATTTACGCCAAATCCAACTGACGAGCCTACTCGATCACCAGTTGATGTGACCCCATTTCCTCAATCTACTCGTCCAACTACTAAACTTCCATCGTTTTTACCTACAACATCGCCCGTTGATATTGGTCAGCTTCCCGTCAACGAGGAGACTGGAGAAGTCGAGTTTGGTAAGACCCAGGTAGTCAATTGTACAGCTCTCGAGAAGGAAGATTGCAAGTTAGGTGTAGGACAATTCACTTGTGAATGGACTAACAAGGGATGTATATCAGTATCATCCACTCCAACCGCATCACCATCAACTGCCAAGCCTACATTCCTTACAGTGAATTGTACAGATCCAAATATATTACAAGAAATATGTAAAGCAAATCCAACATGCTTTTGGGATAAGTATAAGAAGACATGTTCGGACTATGTTAGTGATCGTCCGACACGTACACCAACTACGAATAAGCCATCAATGAGTCCAATTGTTGGTACGAAAAGTCCAGTAACTGATGCACCAACGACATCAAACAAACCATCCCTGTCACCTACCTTGAATCCTACTGTATCACACAAACCAACCATATCTCCAGCGCCTACAGATTCGCCAACTATATCCTTCTATCCAACACTTGATATAACCAATACTCGTACAAAGTTGAACACTACACGATTCTTACAATGGGATTCGTTACCTCGAGAGGTACAGGTGGCAGCTAAAGATGAATTAAGATATACGAAACAAACTTGGAACAATGTCGGTGGTAATGGTATTGAATATCTACGGTATAATGATTTAAGTGATTCGCAGAAAGAAGCTGCAAAAGTAATTGGATTTGATAATGAGATTTCATGGAATTGTTGGCAGGTATGTGCAGTAGCTGCTGTTTCTTTTATCTATATCTTACTCTTCTTCCTTTTCAATACACTTAATAGAATCACTGGGAATCATTCTCATGGAAACAACTAGCATCACGAGGGTTGACAAAGCATATGCCATCATTAGGGTGGGGCTCCGATTCATGGAATGCTCAATACAGCTCATCTCCTCAGATACGAAGGGTGACAAAGTGGGATGACCTTACAGATCAACAACGTGAGGATGCAATGGAACTCTGTTACTACAAGACATCATGGGAGAGGCTTGATCTGCCAGCTTGGGGATATGGATACCCCCTTGCAAAACCAGCAAATCGTTTTGTAGAATGGAACGATTTGAATGAAACTGATAAGATACAACTCGAAGGATTCCTTGGATATGATAACTTTACATGGAATATACTTCGATTGGACGAGACAGAACAGAAGGGATGGTTTGAACTAGTCTACTATGAGAAGGATGTTGCTGCATCAGTCTTAGGATTGGACGAGAAGAGTTGGGATTGTTGGATCAATCATTATGATTCGTATAGTTGGAATGATTTAGTCAAGAGAGGTATTGATACATATTGGCGTGGTTTGGGATATACCGAAGAGTCTTGGAATGAAGAAATTGAGGCACCTGAATCTGAAGGTAAAAGCTGGGACGAGTTGACTGAAGAAGAAAAGACACATGCCACGGAACTGTGTTTCAACCGAGATACCTGGAATCAGATTGATATGACCACCAACCCTGGCCCTTTTCCATTTCCCAAACCTGTGGTAAGATATACTCCTTGGAACCAACTCACAGACGAACAAAGACGAGTTGCACAGATATTGCTGTATACTCCAGAGACTTGGAATGATATGGGCTTAGCCGACATAGAGAAACGAGCATGGGATGATTTGACAGAGTATCAACGACCATATGCCATACAATTGTGGATGTATTCTAGAACTTGGAACTGTTTTCAGAATGTGAGTAGTTTTGGTTATCTTGTATTTGTACTTGCTTTCATCAGGATACTCTAATATCTTTTCTACTTGTCGCTCCTCTCATCTTTAGCACTATCGAGCTACCAAATGGGGAGAGCTCCCAGATGAGGTTGTTAGTGCTGCCGAGACTCTTGGATGGGATGAACAGAGATGGCTCTATGGTAATGAACCGGGATCATATATAAAAGGGTGGGCTACCTTAAGTCCTGAAGAAAAGGAAGCTGCCTATGTCATGTGTCATCATGATGTTACTTGGCCGGGAGATGGCAACTCAGTCAATCTGATAAATCAAGATGACTACAAGGACAATTTAGTAAGTGGTGCACACCAAGTAGTGGGTAGTATATCGTTACTGATATCGGCAGTTGTGGCTGTATTGGTTGTGGCAATCGTTTAGAGAGATAGATGTTTTAGAGAGATACTGTTCAATAAGTTAAATGTGAATGTAACCCTTTTCATGTTATACAGCAGTGAAACTGTTCAGACGGACACAAGCTCTTGTAACTTTAGCTTTCTATTCAACAGATCCAAATTTACTTCATAAGACACAACTTATTGATGGGTATCACCTACGAGACGACAACATTGACTCCAAGGAGCATTAATCCAAGGAGCTTAAAGATTCCTAGTGCCGAGGCATCAGATTTAGCTGTTGTTGGATCAGCTTCCGGTTCACTTGGTTTGGATACCACTTCAGCGCCAAATTCTTTGATTACGTCTTCCAACATTTGGCTTCCTGCAATTTTCTCTACCATTTGAACAATGTCAGGTGTGTATCCATTAATCATTGGTGCCGTTATCAGGAAGGTAGGGACATTACTGTTAATGTTCAGCCAAAGGAGTTTGACCTTTTGTCCAGCGACAATTCCATACGCTGGATTGTCCACTGTTGTAGCTGAAATAGTAGCTGAGGTGAGATTCGTTCCATTGATTGGAGAAAACTTCAACATGTCTTCAGTCATTGTCTCTTCAAAGATCTGGTTAGATCTTTGGGGGTTGTATTGTGGTCCGCTACCAACTCCGGCTGGCCAAATGAAGTCTCCAGGGTTAACATCAGCATTCCACGTTGTGTTAAAGTAAGCCAAGACATTATTCATGTTATCAGTAATATAGTTGTTATTACTAATGATGAGCTTGACCTCCTGATCAGTACCATATGTCTTTTGATGACGTGCAAGAGCTATTGCAGATGCTGGGCCGTCGGTGTAACCTCCATCAGTGAACCAGTAGGAAGTATCTAGGGCAGGAGGCATATCAACCGGATTAGGCTTTGTCCATGCACTATTCGTGGCGGCATTTGCAAGCACTCCAGTCTCCCACATGATCTCTTGTGTCTTATCAAGCAGCTCTTTCAACTCAACTTTCTGCTCAAGAGTGTATGAACTTGACGACTCAAGCCCTGCACGGATGAGACTCATATACTGAGCAAAGTAGGACACTGCATCCTCCGATAAATAGCCCACTGTTGATGATGAGGCTGTACTAATTTGAACAGCGGTGGGAACACCCCCAAAGGGAGGAGACATGTCCTCTGCTGACAATGTTGAAGTCAAATTACCAGCTGGTGTTACTTGCAATGTAGATGTTTCAGGTGTTGGGGGGAACATGGGATAACCTTTGTATGCATCTGACCCAACAAAGGTGGCTGGTGCGGGGTATACGTTACCTCCTGAAAAAGATGAACTCCACTCTTCAGTACCATCATTTAAACACCAATCATAGGGAAGAGGCACCGTCCAGGAAGTGCTAGCATCTTCTGAATCCTCCCCAAGGTATGTAATTGTGTTTGATTCCTTAGAACGGGCATTTGGGAGCAGACTCGTATGGAAGCACATGTCAATATCAGCCAATTCGGACAACCTCTCATCAGATGATGCCTTTACACTAACGAATTCTTCGTCATCATATGTCTGAGCTGCTGCATCGTACATTGCATAGACAACTTTATAAAGAAGTAAAATTTTGAGACACAATTTGAGACACATCATATGCACAAATATCGAATCTCATCAACTCACTGTTTGGCCATGAGTAGTTAAATGCAGCTGCTAGTGACAGGACAGCTAAGTCTTTTTTAAAGGAGTCTTCATCTGCTAGCTTGTCACAGATTTCCTGCAAGGGTCCATCGGCACAACCTTTGTAATGAAGGAATAAATTTTTGAGACACATCATATGCACAAAACAATGACCCAAAATAATACAACACTAACCTAATTTGATGTTCTCTTGACTTGAAGCGTATGCAGCAAACCATTTCGATGTGAACTCCCCAAGACTCTCTGGTGTACCATTAACAATTGTATCATAATACGATTTACTAAAGAAGAATTGGGCGCTAAACCAAGAACTGCCGGATGTTGTTGCAACTGAAGAGATCTTAGTAGTATCACCATCACTGTCGCCACCGCCGAGCATACCAAGATTTGAAAATACTTGAGCATATGCTGTACTTGCTGCCATACTTCGCCACCCCCCACCAGTAGACGTCCAAATTATGCCTGGAGCGTCAGATGATGCATTGCTGATACCGATGGTAGCTAGGAGTAGAAAAGATGATTGCAACTTCATGTTGTCGAGTCATTCACTGAGATTAAATTTAGAGATAATATACCTAACACTGATAATAGATATTGTGTATATGTCGGTGGTGATAGTTGGATTCAAGGAAGTTCAACCATTGACCCACTTATTGTCATTGAAAAATCTTTTGCTAAAAGATCAACAAAGAAATAAGATACCCATCTTGACACGGAGTGCGTGGTGTTGGAAAAGAAGGAAGTGGATAGGTGTAGTATACCCTTACACAATGTAAAGACAGCTATGCAGCCGTGTTCATAGCTCGAGATTCGGATAACAGTATCTAAGAAGATTCAACAGTATCAAACAATAGATTAGAGAAAGATACTTTTATACATTATGTTTATGTTCATCCTATTTCCTAGTTTAGTTCTATTTACTTCCCTCCTATGATCTATTCAGTCTTCTCATAGGGTGCCTAATACATCCAATTCATTTCAGACCACATCAGTAAATATCCCCATCTAACATGTCAATAAATTCCAAGAATTCTCCCGCAGACGCCTCACTTACAAATGATGACTTGAGATCATTCACATCTGGAAACATTGGAATGTCAAAGATGGCAGAAGTGACCGTAGTTGGAGATACCATTGCTGCCTCAGCTTTAGATGGTTCATCATCAAACAACGATACTCTCAATCCTGTCATTGACACCATAAGGTCGTCCAATGTAGTATCAGACTCATTGATGGGTAGTGGTTCACAATTAATAAGCTCATCTAACTGTGCCTGTGTTGGTTTAAGTTGAGCTGATGTTGATGATACAGTTACTGGATTCTTCTTATTATTAAGATTGGATAACTCATCCAATTGATTTTGTGTAGGCATCGGCGCTGATGTGGATGGTACCGTATATCGCATCTTCTTTGGTGCCGGAGCACCATACTTGGCATTATACTCGGCTACACGTTTCTTATGTAATGCACGTCCTTCATCTGCTAATTCACGGAAGATATTCTTGGCAAACTCATCCACTTGTGCCCAACTTGTGCACATCATCTTATTCATCTCGAGGAATGATAGAGCCGATCCCTTTCCTGATTTGCGATGTGATCGTTTACTGGGCGCGTCATCGGCAGATAGGTTATTCATAAGTGCTGTTCGGATATCAGTACGACGTAAATCATTCACATCCTTCATAGAATCAGATGAGAGGTCGTTAATGCTATCGTTGATTGAATGATATTCCTCAAGGCCGGGCAATGCCATGATTAGTTTTGTTACTGCTTCCTTGTAACTATCGTCGTCATCACTTCGGGGTAGCTTTAAGCAGAGAGAACATACACAATGTGAACAATAAGATATGACATAAGATGTGAGCATCCATAAGACTATCCAAGGGTACATAAATTGCAATACAAATACAGATTTATTACAACTAACCTTGACAATCTTGCCTCGTTTATATCGGTAGAACAAATTGTAGGCTGATAATGGACGCTTCGGGCGAGGAGGAGGTTCAGCAACAGTGTCGTCACTCATGATATGTATTGCAATAGTATTATGCTTCCTTGATCTAATGTTGATTGCAATGTATGACGATAGTCTAATCCTTTCTGCTATCTCTTATCTTATAGGGCGCCGTGGCTAATTGTTAAGCCATTGTGTCAATATATTAGGCGAGAAGGGCAGCTCTAATCGTTTAGCCTTCACCATCATATTACTTAGCATGAGAATATGAGAGCTGATTTAATGACTATTGTGTCACAACAGACAGACCCGGTCACTATATTTTTATTTGTGGTCTCGTTGTATTGATTTGCAATGGCAAACATAATTTACTTAGAAAGGTATTTTGTGTAAATTAGTGGTTTAAGATACCTTTAGCTATCTTTTTTCATTTCCTGATTGTCACAACAATTGACCAAATGAGCGTACAAATCATCGCTAATACCCTACATTTTACACACAGAATGCTATTTTCAGCTGTATTATAGGAAGATGATACTCATATAAGAATTACCGATGTAACCTAGGGTGTAATGTACTCATCATTTCTATTGGAGGGCATGGCAAGTTGGCAAGGAAGGAGATTGAATCTGTATTAAAGAGAAAGCTCTCGGATCTTAAAATGCGTTTCTTATCTCTTAAAAGATTAACAGTTACTACTTCTACTCCACACAAAACGACGTTTACTATACACCAAACCTTTCACTTCAACTTTCTCACTCAACCACAAATAACTTCTTACAAATGTTTCATACTGACATTCTTTAACTTCTGAAGATAGAGTTGCTTCTTCTCTTCTACAGTCAAGGGCTTTTCCTTCTTCTGCATGAGTTCATCCAACTCCTTTGAAACCTCTGCTTCTTGCTCTGCATCATTTTGATTCTGATATACTCCATCAAAGTGTTTCCTAGCGGCATCTGTACCACTGAGTATGTCGGTAATCTTCTCGGCTTGGG
>Ga0214481_101002_pt1 | contig 12626 bp, 9 predicted proteins | sample M1_20Mar14CPVII9_4_FD_165057 | JGI IMG/M metagenome (GOLD analysis project Ga0214481, IMG submission 165057) | Marine eukaryotic communities from Monterey Bay, California, United States - M1_20Mar14CPVII9sort6BwellG10 | ecosystem: Environmental > Aquatic > Marine > Unclassified | place: USA...
TGGGTGGTGAAAGATCTCATGATTCAATTTGTGCACATGATATGCACTCTTCTACGAAAAGACCCCAAAATTATAAGAGCAGCTCTTCAACACGTGCAACTAATTATCAATCATCACCACCACGGGATTGTACTACAAAATCCAACATTAATGATACTTTAATACCATCAGTATCAAATGAGGATGATAATTATGATCCTTTTTGCGTGTCACAATCACAATCAGATGCACCACCACAAAATAATTTGTTGCAACCACCAAAATTAAAGTCAAATAAGAAAGGTGATACAAAACGCAATAGACGCAAATCATCTATTGGTGCTGATGATACTAAATCCAAGGATAATAGACGTCGTAGTTTACGTATTCAGGCTAGGGTACTTGATACTCCAGAGAAGAAATCACAACCCTCAACAAGTAACAATTTGTCAAATTGTGGTGTACCACCAATTTCGATGGAGGATGAATTAAACACCACTGTAAACCAAGCAGAAGATGATGATGGTTTTAATACAGCATCTACATCTAGAAGACGTAGTATACGTGTCTTGGCAAGGGAGTTAGATTCACCTGCTCCTAAAAAAGTTGAGAAGAAGAAACAGACTACTAACAAATCAAAACGTAGATATAGTAGTCAAGGTCATCCACCTCCTGGAAGGACGAAGACTAGTCCCAAGAAGAGACGTGGTAAGGGTGCCGTTGACACTGGTGCTGCTGATGATAAGGAGCAACAGGAGGGTCCTTATGATGAATTACCATCTAAACAGCCCCTTCCCGCTGGCAACAAAACAACTTCCAAACCTCAGGCAATGGATATTGATTCTTCTTCTTCTGAGGGGATTAGTATTAGTCAAAATGGTCATGTATCATTATCACAGGCACTTGAAAAGATTGCATTTGATATTGTTATTGGTTCATCTACTGACAATGTTTCTAACCGCAAGAGTGGTGAGATTGCAATGGTTGGTGAACGTTCAGTGAGTAAGAAACGTGAGGGCAGTGGTAGTAGTCTGCGGCGTGGTGATGGTCAGGCATCTTCTGTACTTGAATCATTAGATGAGCATGCCGCAAGTAGCAGTGCTGCTGACACGTCCATGACATCAATATCTTCCTCCTCTTGCCAATCTGAGGCGGCGGCAGCAGTAATGCCAACAACGACGTTGATGGAACATGACGCGTCAGTCTCATCAACAACCAAGCGTGCCCGTCCCAAGAATCGACGTGATACATTTGATTTATCCAAAAATCGTGGTTTAATTAGTGCCGCACGTGTTATGGATTTAAATGTCTTGATTGATGATACTACCACTGCAGCCGATGCTGCTTCAACTAATAATCAAGATTATGTCACTCCCAAGGCAGGAGAAGGTACCGAGATTAATATTGATGGATTGAAAGATGATACAGAGGATGGAATTGTCATTAGTGGAGCAGGCACAGAAGATTACGCCGCAGTGATGAATAATATGTCACATGTAACCTCTGTGACTATCAAGGAGAAGATGGCTCAACTTATCCCAGCAGATACAATGAAACAGGTTAACAAATACCCCTGTGTCTCGGCTAGGATATTTGCTTCAATGAGTATTGTCTATGCGGATCAAGCCAACTTTACACCTCTATTGCCCTTTCTCTTATCATTGGTTAATGCCGAGATTGTATCCTTAAAAAATAAGGAAGAGAATGAGGTATGCTTTATCAACAAAAAGGTATGCTTTAGTGGCTTTGATTATTCATCTACCACAACTACCGTCGGTGAGGTTGTCGGTCAAGGTGGTGGAGATTTATGTCCAAGTATTGAGGCCTTGGAATTGGTATTGCAGAATGCTTTGAAACTATTAAGGCCTGTTCATTATTTGGATGTGGCTATCCAATGTCTTCATTGTATGAGTACTAGTGATGATGTAAGTGAGGCTTGTGCCGAGACAATGGTGGGATACTTTCCAAGTGCTCGATTTACCAAGGCTTTCACACATTACATGAATGAATTGAAGGATGTCAAGCGCTTTGTCTTGTCACAAGGCTCAAGTGGCAGCAGTGCTGCTCCTCAAGATATCACTAATGCTCACATGGGTGTGAGATATCGTTTGAATGATTTCATTGGACGTTCCGTGCGGTATCACTTGCGAGAATTGATCAATACCATCCCTGAAACTGTGGTCGACTTTAATGTTGATGAATGTGAAGAGCGTTGGGGACGAGCCGTGGATGACAGGTCAATCTCATCCATCGTCAACTTTGCATTAGAGCGGATACACGATTTGATGACTCTTCAACCTGCACTATTTGAATATGGTGTCCAAACCATGCCCAACTTCTTCTCGAGTGAGGCCTTTCTAAAAGTCCATACACTGTCGAAAGATGACGTGAAGAAGATGGACAAGTCCATGTATGATAGTCTGGTTTTGGATATTACAGAAGCACGCTCGTTTCTGTTTGGTGCAAGGGCTTGCAAATTTGTTCTATCACTCCTCAATTTCCCTGGCGTTGAAGAACACATTGATGAAGAGGGTGGATGGAAAACAATCGAGTCCATTACGAGTACATTTCATAAGCTTAATTTACACAGGATGACGTTGATCGAGCCCCAACAGGTGCATTTCGTTCTACTCCGTGATGTTCGTGATCTCATCTTTGTAAGTTTATTTGAACTGCGACACTTTGTGTGTGTAATTTATAATCATTCTGACCAAATCTTGCCATTGTTCCTCTCTTTATAGATGCTTGAAGACGTTGAAGAGCGATTCCAGCAAACAGTTGAACAGTGTGAATACTCCATTAGAAAACTGAGGAGAAAGTTGAACATCAAAACGAGGAGTACATTTGTTCACAATATCAAAGTCCACCTTGCTGGGGAGAAGGCGGAGTACTTTCCACTAGTCATATCACCATGAGTCGATATCTAGTGATTGATAACTTTAAGTGTTGAAACATGCAAGTCTTAAGGCCCTCCTTGGTCTGGTCAGGAGGCGAGCTATATGAGAAAAGTCAAGACCAGGCCAACTCAAGTAAAATGGACAAATCAGCTACTGTCTTTTATATGTTATATATGTCGTGTTAGTGAGAGATGGTAGTGTTATTACAAGTAGTGAATTAACAACTTAGTAAAGCAAGAGTCTCACAAGTCAAAGAAAGAAGTACCTAACTCAGAGTTTGAAGTTCACCTGAAATCCTGAAAGTATGTCTGCTCATTATGTTGCATCATATCTACCGAAGCAACATTGGAGTACTCGGCCATGGTCAACATGCATTCCAGAGATGTTTCTCGTTCAAATCGAAGACGAGAGAGGGAGCCCCATTCTGTCATCAACCACAAGATGCATCGAGGAGTCTCCTTTGGCCTGTAATCAACAATCCTGTTAATTGTTTATCACTGTCGGATACAGTGAGATACAAATCTGCCACACTTGATAAGCCACAATGTTCTCATCCGGGTTGTTCAAACTATGTATCTAGACGAGGATTGTGTAGAAAACATGCTTATCCTGATAGTAGACGATGTTCTCGCCCAGGATGTACAAACAAAGTACATAGCCGAGGATTGTGTAAAACGCATCGATATCCCTGTGCAATTGAAGGCTGTGAAAAACAAGTCAATGCAGGAGGATACTGCAAAACTCATGCCAAAGAGCATGATCGAGATGCATATGATATGATGCGCTCAGATACGAGCTGTGACGTTGATGGCTGTGAGAAACAAGCCAAAGCAGGTGGTTATTGCAGTGAACATGCACAACAGGATGCTCAAGGGGCATACCGTGAGTTTCGTCTTCGAGTAAATAAGTCGAAAGCTGATCGACTTGAAAGTGATCTGAACTTCAAGCTTGGCGAGCAGTTGCGAAAACGTATGAACTTTGAGCTGAGTAGAGTTGGTATATCATACAAAGGGAAGCTGACACTCATTGGATGCAGCGTAGACCAACTTCGTCAGTACTTTGAACACAATTACTTCCAAGAGGAGGGAAATGAGTGGATGAGCTGGGAGAATTGGGGAGGTAAGCGTTGTAATGTAAATCGATCTTGGGAGTTAGATCATATCATGCCTGTTTCTAGCTTTGATTTGACTGATCAAGAAGAAGTAAACAAATGTTTCCATTGGAGTAATCTGCAACCATTGGAATGGCAAAAGAATATGGAGAAGGGAGACTCAATTCCTAAAGACTTTGAATGGTGTTATGTAAAAGAGAGATGGATGTGGAGTGAAGCTTCTGGAAAGATCAATTATGAGCTGCCACCAGCAGGAGAAGAAGACAGTGTGCAGTAAAGCGTTTAACTATAATACTATCACCAAAACTTAGGCTTACTTTATGACCAGATATCAAGAACAAATCTACCGACGGTCTTCATCTGATCAACATGTGCTGCAGCCTTGACCTTACCATCTGTTATATCTTTACACTTGGTCTTTTCAACCAAATCATTTGCCAACAATGTGACAATTGTCTCCTGTACTTCCTTACCCATGGCATTTCCATCTCCACAGATGTATACTGATGAATTCTTCTCCATAATCATTTCAACTAAACGCTTACCACATTCGACATCCTTCTGCATTAATGTTTGCACATATGTCTTTTCTTTCCCTTCATCTCTTGAGAATGCGGCATATAGGTTTGTTATAATACCCTTTGCCTTGAACTGCTGCAACTCCTCCTTATACAGATAATCATGATCACTATGTCGACAGCCAAAGAACAAGTCAACCTCCCCAACCTGTTGATGCTTACTCATATAATCCACTGCCAAGTTCAATCCCTTGGCATCACCCTTTGATAATGCCTGTTCGTTTGGATCAAGCTCGTATCCACCACGCCAAGTACCCTCTGATGTCATTTCAGAAGCCTCGGTAGATTCAAGCGAGGCAAGTTGTGCCTGACGATGGGAGAGGAAGCCAATGAAGGGAGCAATACCGGTGCCTGGTCCGATGAGGATGAGAGGTGTTGACATGTTTGCAGGAAGACGGAATTCGTGTGTTGGCTTTGGGAAGATTTGTACAATTGGCTTCGTTACCGATGATTCCTGATTGTTGTCACCAATGAGGAAGGGAGATGAAATACACTCTAACCGACGTGTTGCCAAACCTCCCATCCTTCGTGAACTATTTACATCCTCGGGTATTGACGAAGTTAAGTAATCTACCACAGAGAATGCAACCTTCAAATGGAAATGATCATTTGTCTTCTTCTTGTCGGTATTCTGTCGATCATATAATGGACTTGAACATACTGAATAATATCTTGGTGGAATGGCCGGTAGACAGCCTAACAATCCCTCAAGTGTAATCGACTGACACGATGGAAACTCTTTTAATATATCCACAACTGTACGACATTGATCTTCGACAAATGTTTGAAACAAGTCGGCACCGCTGCTGTTTTTGCTGCTACTACACAAGAGACGCATGGCCTTCTCCTCTTCAGCATCAGTAGCAAACATACTAAGAAAGAATAGACGTTTCTTCTTCATTGGCGATGCCAAATCAATTGTATTTCGAATTGCCTCCTCAACCGTAATTGGTTCTCCAGCATCAACACTAATCTTCTGTGATGGTACAATCCCATGATGACGTTTTAACATATCAAGGATAAAGTTGGTAGATTGAGGTGTATTCGGGATGATTAAACCGACCGAGTCGCCCGGTTCATAATCTAATGAAAAGTCATCGGGTAGTGATAATGTCATTTCGATTACCCGTTTGCCATTCTTGTCATATTGAAGAGTAGCTCCTTTATCTCCTAACGACGACGATGAGAGTGGGAAGGAATCTTCATACATTTTCATTGCTTGAATTAACTTGTCATCATTCCATTCTCCTTTCTTATCTCCACATAAAATCTCATTTGTCACCCGTTGTGCACAATCTACAGTCGTATTAGTCAAGTATCTAGCATCCAAAACCTGACTTTCATACGGGTTCGTAGCTGTATACAGGAATCCAGAACTACCCGATGATATTGAGCAGATCGAATCACCTCTTGTCCGTTGCTTCACTTCTCCATCATGTATCAGTTCACATGATGATAATGCTGATGCCATCTTTGGTAATGTTGATGCTTCACATGTTGGTAGTGGCGTCTTGGATGGTAGGGATAGAAGATTGCGTATTGTGGCTACTCCTCCAGTGGCTGACGAGTCAGAAGAAGATGCAGTTGACGTGACTGCTTGAGATGCGACTTCTTCAACTAACTCTTCAGTATCAGTCTTCTTCTCCTCCTCTACTATCGAGGAAGCTGATTCCTTGAGTTTCTTTGGTAGAGCTACAGGTGCAGGTGCTTGAGCAACAGGGGTTTGATCTACCGGCGGTGCCTTCTCAACAACAGTAGCAGCAGTAGCAGTAGTGCCAACAGTCTGATGCTCCTCTTCATTCTTCATAACAACACCATGAACCTCACCCTTACAAACACTTGCCAATTTACCAATAACACTACCCACCCATGGCTCTACTACATCTTCTAATCCAGTAGCCTCATCTGCCAATCCAACTTTTAATGCTCTTGTACCACCTAATTCATGTATACGTTTATCAATTACTTTACCCATGGCACAGAATACATCATAGTTGGAATCACCCAATCCTAATACTGCATACGCGACATTTTGAAATGAATTAGTAGAATTGGTTGATTTACGTTTCATCCAACGTATAAAACGATCTGCATTCTCTGGTGCATCGGCATTACCTGTAGTTGAACATATTATAATTACTCCATGTTTAATTTGTGGATTTGTTGGGTTAGGGTTAGGGGGTGATGATAGCCATGTATCTAAACATTGTTTCTTGTAGGAGTTTAATTCACAACAGATTACTGAATTGAAATATCCAAGAAAGGATGGATTGGATAGGTAGGATTGATATGTTGATGATAAGTCTTTGGCAATGTGTTCGGCGTTTCCTGTTGCTGAACCGTAGAGGATGTACAGTGGTGATGTTGATTTATCTGGTGTTACTGTTGATGGTAGTGTTGTTGTAGTTGGTGTAGGTGGTGGTGTCGATTGTTCAGTCTCAATCTTCTTCTCCTCAGACTTCTCAATCTCTTTCTCCTTTTCAACCTCCTCCTTCTCTTCTACCACATTATCATCAGCCAAACAACTAATCTCCAACCTACCCAACACCACCTCCAAGTATGGTTCAACTGTACTTTCTAAATTACCCGTTCCCTCATCTGCACATACTACCTCCATTGCTTTTATTGCACCCCAATCATCTGATGATAACTTTTTATCAATCAATTTACCTGACTCGCAAAATTGATCATAGTTTGTATCTCCGAGGGCTAGTACTGAATATGTCATGTGTTGTAATGGCTTCTCTTTGGAACTAGTAGTGGTGTCAATTAAAGAGGTTAGTGTTGCAGGAGGCGACTTTTTTATATATCGTACAAACCGTCCGGCATTCTCGGGTGGGTCACCATTACCGGTTGTTGAACATATTATTATTACTGCATGTTTCTTCACTACCAACTCATTACCATTGCTATCATATGAGGTAGTAGAAGGTGGTACAATCCATGATTCCATTAACTTTTTACGTTTGAAATGATTCAATTCCATAACATCTGCTGAGGTAAAGAATGATTCATTATTGTTGTTGTTATTATTGATTGTTTTACCTAAATCTTTAGCGATATGTTCAGAGTTACCGGTTGCGGAACCGTATAGTATTGTCACCTTCATGGTTGGTGGGTGGTTTTGAGGTATGAAACTGGTTGATATGACGAGATTGAGAGCCGTGCAGTGCCGCTATGGCCACGCCAGAAAAAATGCTACAGTAGAAATAAAGCACGTTCTTCGTTTTCATGTGGCTGACAACTCTTTAATGGAAGTGAACTGCCGACTGCCGTCTTTGTGAGCACCAAGCAAATTGGTAGGTACTTTAGAATGGCTACAATACTCCATAGCTTGAATTGCCATTGTAGCGATGCTATATATACTACTAACAGTCTATTCCCATGCTAACAGTCCCTCTTCTGATATGAAGACCACCGCCCAATTGCAATGCAATTTTGCTCGCCGTGATCACTGATCACTCTCATTTCATTTCTTTGTAACTGAGGAGTTGCTGCTTATTATCCACTCATCTCCACTCAATTGGTATGGCTAATATATACTAATGTTCCTCTTCCTATACTTGTTCATGCTACTTTCGTCATCTTCTAAGATATTGAGTAGATCATTGGCATTTTCATCAACATCAAAGATACTTCAAAGAATACATCATCATCGTGCACGTACTTTTATTGGCCATCAATATCACCATACCGGGCCATTATTTCAGAGTATGAGTGCCAATAGCAAAGACATCGTGTCAACTAATGACAATAAGAAAGCTAAATTAGATGAACACACTGATATTGTCCAAGACGAGGAGATTGATATTGACGCAACAACTTCCACAGTCGATAATCTACCCAGAGGTATACCAGATAGTTATTCAATAATAAACCATACAACTTTCCCACCTTCAGGGTTTACAATAGAACAAATTGAACAAACGTTCTCTTCTCATGATATTAATCGATTAAAGTTACAACCAGATAATATTACAATTCCAGTAGCATTATCGTTATTATCACAAGATGAATTTCCAACACTAACAAATGCAAGAAAAGCTGTTCGACGGAGAAGAATCTTATTACATCGTGGTCCTCTTATTGCCAACGAGAAAGGAGAGGATACCATATTCAATAAGGATAAGTTAGTAATGGGACAAACTGATGATAGAGTGTTCCCAGGAGATACACTTGCAGTACAGGTTCGTATGGAACATAATTATGACGAATGCAAGAACCACGATAGTGATAAACCATTTGACTTACCCGTTGTATACGAAGATGATTATTTTGCGATAGTGAACAAGCCCGAAGGCATTGTTGTATTTTCACACAAGAATGGCGGATTCGGAAGAGAAAATGTCAACTCATGTCTTCCTTGGGTACTTACACCGCCTAAAGCAGGAGTTGTTTCGGTAATGAGACGACCAGCACCAGTTCACAGAATAGACAGAGTGAGTGATTATGTGTATGCTTTTCTTTTTTGTTGTGTATTGGGTGCACGAGCTCATGATATATTTCTCTTCTTTCTAAAACAAGGGTACAAGTGGATTGCTGGTGTGTGCCAAAACCAAACCTGCGATGGTTGAGCTTGGAATGCAATTTAGAGAGCGTAAGGCTAAGAAGACTTGTAAGTTCTACAAATTATGTGTTCAAAAAGTATACTCTATATCATTGCCAATTGCCAACACACATTCTCTCTCTTCTCTATAGATACTGCAATTGTAAATGGTGATATTAAAGAGCCAAATGAATCTCAAATCACATCTCAGGAGGCAATAAACATGGGAGTCTGTATACATACGTCAGAAGAATCATCATGCAATTGGCAACTTATTGATTACGACTTGGAGCTTGAAGGGAAACCTCAATCTGCCGTTACAATCTGGAGGACATTGAAGCAATGGTCAGGCGTGAAAGATGCATTGAATGAAACAGTGAGCTTGGTGGAACTTAAACCAAAAACAGGCAGGCATCATCAACTGGAAAGTCCGCGTTTGTATTGCTTTATCTTGTGAATTCGTGTGTTTAATATGAAGTCTCGGTGATTTTACAACTTCATTTGGTTTTAGTATGCCTTTACCTGATTACCCTTGCAAACGACAAGTACCAACAGTCTCTCTTTCATTATCAAAATCTTGCTTACGCGCATCTTCCAGAGACGACATATGGTAAGTGATTGCAATAGCTATGTCTTTCGTATCCCAAGCTTAGTCGTCTCAACATTGTTTCATACTAATGACAACCTAGGCGTGGGTTTCGAAATGCCCTCTTCTTGGAGACAAGAGATATGACGGTGGCGGGCTCATCAACGCGAAATTCCAAGAAGATGGATTCTATCTCTGTAGTACTGAAATTACGCTAGAACATCCGTATTATAATACCGAAGTAGGCCGTAAAGAGTATGATTCCATGAAACAGAGTAAACCTAATGGTGAAGACAATGTTGCAGTGTGGATGGACGAGAATACAGATCTTGTCATGGTTAGAGCTCAGATTCCTCTTCCAGACAAGTTCAAGTTATTCACGGATAGAGAAGCGCAAGTCACAAGTAGATAGATTAGAGACAACAGCTAATGATCTCTACAAACTTTCTATCTATTTGTTAACTTTAGTCAACTTCCTACATCTATATCTATCTTGTTCCAAGTTCTAGACAACACTCACATACTCGTCACAAGTGACCATTGGTACTTTAAAGCCGTAACAATGTACTCTTATTGCTCTATCACATCTATGCCTCCTCTTCTGTAGGTTTGAGGTCATAGCCAAGTCCCTCCCAGAATCTTGTACGAGCACTCTTCCAAACTTGAGCTACTGATTCTCCAATAGAGGTTTCCTCCTCAGAATCAACCAGCTTTTCCTTCTTTGTCCCTTCGTCTGCCTTCTTTATTTCAACGACATCATCTAGATCTGGTTCGTGGCAGTAGTAAAGACATCCTGCAATGCTCTTACTATTGCCAACTTCTACATTCTCCCAACCAGGCTCTAATTGTACCTCAACATTATTGTTCTCCTTGGCCATCTTTTCTTGTAGTAGCACCTCATAGTTGACAGTAACTACCTTCCAGAAAGGTTCAGTGGGTGGAGCCTTTGTCCAACCTGCCTTCCATGCTCCAATACAGTACATCCCAACGACTGCAAACTCCATAAAGCCATATAAAAATGGTACACACATTGCCTCTGCCAAGTCCTCACCCTGGAACATACTAAGCGCTACTGATGTGGCAATACCACAATTCTGATAACAGCACTCAATGCAAGAAGTGACACGCTCTGGCTTCTTTAACCCGGCATATGTGGTCATGACGTTGCTTAGGAAGAGTGCTACTACTATTGGTAATGCAACACCGAAGAAGAATTTGGCATCACGTTCCCATATCTTTGTGCCGCCATCGACGCCGCTTGAGACGATACCGGACAGCATGACGAGCGATACACCAGCAACACTTCCAAGCTATATGATAGAGATGCAAGAGAAGTGATGTGTTAGATAGGCTACGAGTAGGCATTTAAAAGACATACACATATAACACAACTTACCCTGTTTGCAAAGATGTGAAAGTTATGATTATCAATCTTAATACTTGCCATGATACCAGCACCAATCGCCCCAAATACAACACAAATCGATGTAACCAATGTACCAAAGTCTAACATTTCAGTAACCTTCACATCATCCTCGCCCTTGAAGATTAATGGTGTATATATTGCAAGGTTTAGTGGTAACATGATAATTGCAAGGATGGTACTAATTGCTGTCATGGTTACGGACAGTGCCAAATCTGATGTATCGAAGAGAAAAGTAAAGAGATGGTTAGTATTGCATTGTCTATTGACATATCATCTTTTAATATAATAGACGATACATAGCATATACTCACCGGCGTTAAAGATAGAGCACCACCAATTGGAATAACTACCACCGGGTGAACTAGTAACAACCAACAATGTCAAACCCATGGCATTATCCAACCCTAACATCTTCACCGTCAAGAAGCCTAGAAATGGCAACACGACGAATTGAAGTAATACACCCATGCCTAATGCACGAGTATTGTGTAATTGTTTCAGCACACAATCTAAATCGACAGTAGCCGACATACCAAATACTAATAGGAAGAGGAGGGCATGACCGATTAGCTCGGTTACTGCTAGTGGAAGACCCATGATTGTTGTATATATTGATTATATATTATGTCAACACCGCCGCCGACTACTGTATTGCAACTATCACTACGGTACGGTCGATATGTGGAGAATTGCAATTAGGTTTGGCGTTGGCTCCAGTGTAGCGTGATACTGGGCTTGTCGATCTTCTTCTACTCCTATTCAACCACGCTTTAGTACTCACATACAGGTCCACCTGCAAGTAGAGGCGGCAAGTCGAAATTCAACTCGCCGAAGTGATCGAAATGATGCGTTGGGTGTTTGGAGTAAGAAAGGAAGTCCTCCAGACTCCCAAGGGATAAAGTCCCGTCCATACATTAGAGTTGCTCTGTGTCTGTATCTCACCTCACCAACTACCGGTATCCAAAAATTGGGAACTTTCAAAAATTGGGAACTATTGTATTTATTGCAATAATATTGCTATAAACATAGTAAAACTATATACATCTCTTTTACTACATATTTGAAGTGTATATGTGAGCTGGTTAGAGTTAGATATGAATATACCACTATTTATCACTATTTAGGTAAAAATGCATACTGTTTTTGCTTTATAATAAGTTCTACGTTGAAATATGGGGCTAAATACCATCATAAATCGATTCTATATGCAATTTTAGGCTATATAGGATATTTTTAATATTGTAATTGCAATTAGTATTTCCCCCCTCCCTAGTGCTGGCCAAAATTCCCATTAGGATACCAAAAATGATCGCTAAAACGTATCATTTTTTAGTATATTTAGGCTATTTTGGCGATGATTTCCTTAATCGGGAACTTCGAAGTTCCCAATTTTTTGAAGCCGGTAGCCAACTCTAGCTCCCCTGCTGCATGCCAATCATAGAAGTAGATTTTCTATTGTCTATTGAGGTAGTCGAAGAAATATTTCTTTGCCAGTAAAATAGT
>Ga0214481_101004_pt1 | contig 12620 bp, 9 predicted proteins | sample M1_20Mar14CPVII9_4_FD_165057 | JGI IMG/M metagenome (GOLD analysis project Ga0214481, IMG submission 165057) | Marine eukaryotic communities from Monterey Bay, California, United States - M1_20Mar14CPVII9sort6BwellG10 | ecosystem: Environmental > Aquatic > Marine > Unclassified | place: USA...
ATTACTGTAGATCGTGCCTCTGCCAATCCAGATAAGTTTGTTTTATACCCAGCTGTAGATGATGCCGTACCATCCATAACCTGTGTAGTACCACCCAATCCCATAATACCACCAGCACTAGCATCATTATTACTCTTACTTCTTTGATCTAACAATGAATCCGTCAAAGGCGTGAAGACATCCTCTCGACGTTTTTGTTTATGTCGTAATGAGTAATCACCCACATCTGGTATTGCTGCCCATTGTTCATCTGTTACACTTGCCAACTTTGATTTTAATTCACGAAATTGATCACCAATTGCTGAACTTCCCCCTCCTCCATTGTTGTTACTATTAGAGTTATTACCATCATTATTAACCTTTCGTCGTTTAGAATTCATACGTTCATCAATAGCATTATATATAGCATCAGCTTCATTATCATCATCATCAAATTGTGATGGATCTTGATTCGAGAATAAACTTCCCTCCATTTCTGGATTGGAATTTGCAACCTGCATAGTTTGACCGGCGACCATTCGCGGAGGATCAATTGGCGTGGCATCTCCGGAACCACCATAGCTTGATGCTCCTCGACCGGCACCGGGTATGTAATTTGCTGGTGCTGCTCCAAATGGCTGTACTGACACTTGTGATTGAAGAGCATTGGCACGTTGCATTTGTTGCATCTGTAATTTAGCTGCACGTAATTCAGCTGCTCTACTTCCACTACCTGACGATTGTGGTATTGTTGAGTTGGCTCCCAATGGATCATCGGCATTATCATCATCTGTGGAACTGGTTGATGGTCGAGATGAGGCAGGACCGATATCGGAACGTGTAGTAAAGCCAGCGGCGCCACGACCTAGGCCGGCTATGTAACCTTTGGGTGCTGTGGTTTGATTGGTATTACGTAGAAGTTTTCTATGATCCATTGTATAAGGTTTGTTGTTTGTGTTGTGAAATTGTTGATTGATTTTGTGAGCTGTGCTTCGATTCGTATGTAGACTGATTTGTAGATTAATATTTAGATGTTATAGATAAACTCTGTACTGATATTCAGGCGGTTGGTGGTATTGTTATGGAGAGAATGGGCCGCTATCGTAATTGTGGGCCACGCTGTTGCAATAAGTTTGCGATCGTACTTTGTAATTTTGTAATTGTTTATACGGTTTGAAAGATACGTATTAGAACCAAGCAGTTTATTAGTAATCGTAGTTAATAGTGGTGCTTAATGCAGGCTATTGCACATCCGATATAACATACTTGTACTGAATAGTTGTTGTAGAGAAGTAGTAGTGTTATCGGCGTAAACGTTGGTGGGTATATACTCGAGAAGAAAATGAGCACATCATATGAACAAAAAAATTGCAAAGACGGTGCATCAAATATTACCGGTAGTAATACTTCTCGTATCGATGCCGTATCGGATATTCTTGGAAGGTTAGATATATCTAATAATGATGACGATGATAAACTGTTTGCGGATCCTCCGCCAAAAGAAGACTGTCCAATCTGTATGCAGCCTATGCCATACTCTAATGGACTTTGTGGAGTTGCTACAGCATACATGCCATGCTGTGGAAAGATATTGTGTGAAGGATGTGTTATAGCAGCGGAGAAAGAAATGAAAAAGGGAAATATGAAACGACTATGTCCATTTTGCAGGATCCCAATATCTCCTACGAATCAAGAGGACTGGAAAAGAACAAAGAAGAGGATTAAGTTGAATGACCCCGAGGCATTCCGTATTTTAGGATCTGGATATAGAAGCGGGAGAAACCGGTTACCGAAGGACAAAAGGAAAAGCGTAGAATTATTTAGTCAAGCAGCTGAACTCGGTTCGATTAGGGCGCATGATGAGCTTGCTAGTGCGTATTTTCTTGGCGAAGGAGTCAACAAGGATATGAACAAAGCTATGCATCACTGGAAGCTTGCAGCAATGGGAGGGCACGAAACAGCAAGGCACTGTCTTGGTATGAAGGAAGTGAATAATGGTAATATTGATAAAGGAATGAAACATTTCATAATTGCTGCAAAGAGTGGATTGGATGACGCATTGAAGCAGGTGGGGAAGGGATACAAAGACGGGCTTGTAACCAAAGATGATTATGCTAGTACCCTACGTGCACATAAAGATTCTCAGGATGAGATGAAAAGTGTAGAAAGGTCCGTAGCTGTGTCAATGAGAGGATGATGGCATAGCCAGTATATGTAACCTAAACTTGAACTTGAGCTAGTGTGGCGAGACGAAGAGCACTTAGGTTATAAAATATGACGGGGGTACATCAAAAACTGATAGTTTGATAGATCATCAAGAAGCTTCAGCTCTGTCATTCACTCCTCCCCGTCAACTCTCAAGCACCAATCACATACTCGTTCCAACTCATTACTTAGATTCATCATTATTCAAACACAATCGTAACCTAATAGGTCCACGATACTCTTCATTGACACCAATAGCAACACCCTTTTGCATAACATCAATCTTACCCTCTTTTACTAATGACTGTGCCGCATCTCGTGTTGGTTGCATTAATTCTCTCCAATCTTTAATGTTCGATGGTAGTTTATTCTGTTTTGATAATGAACGGGGTATTTCACTTGGTCAGCATGTTTTACCTACTTGTCGTTTTTGTAGTAGGGTTAGTATCCCTTGTTTTAGTATATCTGTTATTGTTGTAGTAGTTATTGCTGTTGTTGATTGTGTGGTAGTAGTATCAGTAAAGTACTTTGATTTAGTCTTCTTCTTTGTTGCTTTTGTCATCCGCTTTTCGTTTCTTTCCCCCTTCAGTAGTGGTTGATACAGCTGATGCTGCCGATGATACTACTACTGATACATCAACAAAGCAATCTACATTTATCTTCCCATCACTATCAAATACAACACCTTCCTTCTCCAACATATGTCGTTTCTTCTGTACCTTTGATGACTCTTCACCAATAGTATGACCAAATCCACCAATTGATCGATCAGAGGCAACAACTCGATGTCATGGTACTTTATCACAGGGTCCCCATGGGTTATTACCCATTGCAGTGCCCACGGCACGTGCAGATGTTTGTAATTCTTTTGCAATTGATCCATACGAACGTACTTTACCTTTGGGTATTTGATGTACTAATTTATATACTTTCTTTCGAAAGGGTGTTAGAGATGATTCGTCATCGATGAATGATGATGATGTCATCATGTGATAGTAGTAAGTATACTACACACTCTTATCGCTGCATTATAATCCTCCTTCGCCGGTATCAGTAGCATAGAACAACAATAATAACATTGAACTGAAGGATACCTCTCTTCTTTAGTCTTGAAGATTTCACGTACGCTCATCAATCAATACTCATCACCACAATAGATAGTACAATAAACATCACGATGGCCTCCACTAACAATATACTACAACCACTAATACGATCTAATATTGCCCTACTATCACAAAAGGTTGGTTTATTAGATGTCCTAGTATCTAAAAATAATTTAACAGTGGCAACAAAGCAATTTGCAAAGGTATGTCCTTACGTCGGTGCATCAATTGGTCAGCATTATCGACATTCATTAGATCATATTGAGTTAGCCGCTTTAGTTGCTCAACAGCAGCAAAGTTTAGCTATTGATAATAATACTAGTAGTGATGTAGTGCCAGAGTTGCATTATGATTTACGAGTCCGAGGTGGTTCGTTAGAATCAGATTTACAATTATGTCGTGACCGTATTGTGAATATTGTGAATGTCTTTGAATCACTACAACAAACTACGTCAAACAACAACAAAGTTGATACAACACAATTAACAAATCAACCAATCAAAGCCTACTTCAACTTATCATCAACATCCAATGACGAAATAGCACTACCAACAACAATTGGACGTGAATTAGGATTTGTTATACATCATTCGATACATCATATGGCAATGTGTAAAGTTATTGCATTACATACATTAAAATTGAAGGAAAGTGAATTACCAATTGGATTTGGGAAAGCTCCTAGTACTTTATTGTTTGATAAGAATAAGTAGTTGATGAGTAATTAGTTGATGTGTATGTTTTGTCATGAAGAGAGAGAAGAGAGATGATTGTATGTTTTTAAAGAGAGGTACCTACATATCTAAGTAAGGCACCACTTCACAACAAAAAATAGGAAAGAAGATCGTCCTACGAGACAAACATCTAGTATCAGTAATGCGGTAGACTAACGAGGCCTGTAGAGCAGCCGGGGAAACAATGTGTACAAGAAAAGTAGGACACTCAAGTAGTAGTTCAGGGCGGAATGAATGATTGGATTTAAATAAACAATAGATGTTGATAATATGATGAGTCAAGGCACAACAACATTGCATACTGCAAATGATGACCGTGATGCCGCACTGCAACGCCAATCCTCTATAGATGATGACGTAGGTGCCTTGCCACAACAACAACACTCCCAGCAGCTCAATGACGACGATACCGACAATAATGAAGAGAAGGAACAAGATGAAAATGACAACCGCAGTGAAGTAGAAATGTCCCATGCACCACTTGACAATAACAGTACACTCAATACTACAGCAAAAACAACAACAATGATTTGCAAACCACAATCAAATCAATTTGTTAATGAAATGCAATTCAACTTTGCAAGTATTAAAACTTTATTACTTACAGGTAGGATTGATATTGGTAGTGAAGATAATAATGGACATGCATTGTTATGTACGCCTGGTAGTTCTGTTGCCTTGGCCACGAATGATGATGATACGAAAGACGAGGTAGCTAATGATGCATTGGTTGAGGAGGAGAAGAGCAATAAGGATCATTCATCTGTATCCAAGTCTACAAGTTTAACCGAAGAAGGAAAGGAGGAAGAAAAGGAAGACGAACAATCGGGAGTTGATGATACCCAATCCATCACATCCCGTCGTGGCCCAATTACTCTCCTGTTCATGCTGTACAATTACATTTCAGTACATCTACTTGATCTATTTGGCAATGCAAAAAGGATTAAGAAGAAGAAGAACAAGTCAAGTAATCAGTTACGAATGGAGGAGAGGCTTCGTAGAGAATTAGCATTAGAAAAGAAGAAGAAAGTTAGTGATGAACCTTCCTCGGTTAGTATTCTAGCGGAAGCAACCAACACCACCAACACAACTGCCAACAATGAATTATTCTTGCCTAGTAGTCTTATAGGACCGACAAAGATGATTAGTGGTAAAGTTCATCAAGAGATACAACTAATCATTCAAGTAGATGATATCAAGTTTACTCATCATCCAGAGCTGTCTTCTACCTCTAAAGAAGAGACGTATACAAACAATGTTGGCATTGCCTCACAACTTCACAATGATGATGATGAATACCAAACAACAAACGTAGAGTCAAAGGAAGATGAGATTGAAACACCTGATAACAACACCAAGGATGACAAGTTACAACAGCACAGAATCACGTCAGAACGGTACTTTGTTAGACTGATCATTAATAACAACGTGGTTGGCGATACAAAGGCTGAGAAGCTCGATAAGTCAACATTTATCGTCAAACTAAGCCACAAGTTCAATTGCAAATTGATATCACACAAACCAACATCGGTATGTCTTCAGATATGGAAAAAGTCATCGATTGGTTTGTCATTCTTCTTACCTGATAGTTTGATTAGTACTTGCTTTGTTCCTATTGAAGAACAGGAGGAGGAGGAGGAGGAGGAGGAAGATGGACTGTCGTTGAATGTTCAATTCTCATCGGCAACTACTACTAGTGGTAATGAGGAGTTGCAACAAGGATTGAAGGGAACATTGTCGGTTACAACAAGCTGTCAAATACGTTCTGTCCAAAGCGGTCCAGCAATATGCAAGGCTCCTTCTCAACAACTTCCATCAACCTCAATGTTTCGTCAATCATTAATTAGACCACCTGTTACTAAAGACGACGAGCATGACAACAACAACAACAACTATAATGAGACGGCAACAAACAATAACTTGTATCACAATCATCAATCTACAACAATGGAATTCAAGGATAAAAACAGTGGTATATCGTTTAGCAATACAAGCTTGATCGAGGAACCACTTCGTCATGTCTTGGTCAAACAACGACAACGAAATCCTAGCTCGGTTCCATTGTCCATACCACTGACTGAACGTGAGGTACAAAACAGTGATGTTTATCATGACTTGATTCAAAACGAACAAGAGTTACTCAATGACAATACTACGAGCAGTATTGTACAGTATGATCGAATTAGCAGTAGAGCGAAGCAACAACACTTGTTAGAAGTATACAATGGAATTAAGGAGTATACACAACAAACACGTCGGAAGAAGCATCATCAATCAGACATCATTCATGATGTTGGCCTATCTCGTTTCTTTGTCAATGATGAGCAGTTTCAGCTTCCTGTACCGTCATCAAGAAGTTTAACGGCAAATAATAATGGCAGTTGCTCGTTGCTGTTGACTATTGTTGTTGGTAAAAATATACCAATCCAACTTGATGCTGGGAAAAGAAGTAGTCAACATCTAGTGCCAAAGAACAATTATGATAGTGGTGAACCTCCACTTGTCGAACCATCAAATGACAAAGATGACGACGAGGAGGAGAGATACTTGGGAGTACTAGTCAAGATCAAGTTTAGAGGCAAGACATATCAAACCAAAGCCGTAGTTAACAACAATAGCGGATCTATACAGTGGAAGGAAACTATCTGTTTGCCTTTGAATAACATTTTAGAAGTAGGAGACTCATCAACGCATAATGAGGATGAGGCTATTGACTTGTCACTCTTTGATTGTACTGTCATTGATTTTAGACGCATGGGTGGATTCTACGAGGACGAGGAAACAAGATCTACCGAGTTGAGGTACCTCGTAAGTGATATGTTCTTCTTCTTCGTGACACATGTACACATCTTGTGCACTTTAAGTTTCTGTTCTAATCTTCTCCTCCTTTTCTAACACCTACTAGGGTCATGCATCTCTACCATTGAGCATCATTCTTCGACAAGGTTCAAAGGATGGCCTTGTACCTTGTCATAGTCCAGATGTTATTGTTGGATATGACAAATCAAAGTCGTTAAAGAGTGATCAAGAAACAAGCAACACGACCACCATGCTTAGTATCCATGCCACTACTCAACCTCTTACAATCATTCCACCACGAGCTTGTCTAGACTTTCCAAGTGTCGAGAGTGAGAAGCTGTTAGCCCGTGTTGAACAGTGGTCTCTACTCAATAATGGATATGATAATACTGTTGATCATTGTCGTGTCCTCTGGCCAGATAGTCGTGGGAATACACATCTCGTGTCAAGATTTCTCACCGAACATCATTCACCACCACACGGTTTTGATTCAGTGGCAAGTTGTGCACATTATGTGAGCCTACTACCCTTGTTTCATCGACGTGATTGGAAAGCATTAGAAGAAAGAGACGAACGAACAGTACTAACAAGTCAACAGTGCCTCAATATATTGGCCGGTACACCTCAAGAACATGCAATACTCTTGGCAAACTTCTTCTTGTATCTCAACAAGAAGAGGCCTGTTGACTTTGCTGCTGTTGTTTATCTCGTGATTGGCTTTTCAATACCCGAGGGCAAAACAGTAAGTTGTGTGCACTTCATGTCTTGTGTCTTTTGATCATCAACTCGTCTCGTCTCATATTCCATATGTCATGACAAGACATGGGTAATGAGACAATCAAAGAGTAGTAACGAAGGGGTACTTTGGAATGCTATGACTGGAGCGTCATATCTACAAACTGATGATAGTTGTCCATTACAGAAGATATATTACTTGGCATCAATAGATAACATTTACAGCAATATCGAACGAGGTAAGAAGCCATCTCAGTTGAACTTTGACCTTTCAAATAGACGGAAATGGACTCCATTACACAAGTCTAAACTATTAGACACCACAACAAGAATGACAGTACAGGATGAATCATTACACTTTAGTCTACCAGATCATGAATACGCACGAGAATTACAGAGTGATATTAGTGAGTCATTACAGAATGCCATTCGTTCTGCTAGAAGAGTTGCAACTAGTTTCAGATCAGATGTTGGTACGATAATTGGCCGTACAATTGAAAAGCTAGAGGATTTGAAGATGAGTGGACAACAAAGCAGCATGACGACAGATATTGAACTGCCCGGGAGTATAACCAACACAAGGACAGTCTTTGGATTCACATTACAAGTCCCCTTTACTTCTATTCAAGATGTGCTTGATAGGATCGAAGCAACTGAAATACACTGTAATATGAATCCTCGTATTGAGTTTGGTATTGCAGTGAGATGCTTTGCTTATCCGGGAGGCGTAATATCACTTTGGGTGTTTGTTTGTTCTCTGACTCCAAAAGGATAGCTTGCATCGACGAGGTAGAATTAGATGTACAGTCTACTCTTTCATGTAGATAGTTACTCTAGAGTATAATTATAAGTCAAATCAATAGCAATTGATTTAAAGTTATTATCATCGTCCACATCCATATATCAATCAGAATCTCTAATACAACCACATATTTAAACTCCGGCAAAGATACTCACGCACGATTGTTGCTTACGTCTGGTATCCTTGAAATCAACTTCGAGCCACATTGTCAAAGTCAAATAATGTCTCCAACGCCAAGCAGACGCAAATATTGGTGTTGATGTTGATTTGGTGATGCCATAAATTGCTTCATTGAATTGCATTGCAATCGATTACATACACTCCTTTGAATACATATCATTATCGTCATCACGACGTCATCGTACTCTCATCTACAATATCATGAAGATCATCAATTTTATTGCCTCCGCTGTGGCATTATTTACCACTACTCCCCAATTAGTTACTGCCCAACGCATCGTCTCTCGAACCGGTGGTGTTCGTGGCCTATCCAACTCGGATGAAACCAAAGAGATGATGGGGAAGATTATGAATACGATTGCAAATATGCATCCCGAGGGACGCGAGGGAAGTAATGACATCGTCGAGCGTGTGCTGAGCAATGATAAGACCATGGAATCGATTGCAAAACTAAAGGATGCGTTGAGTTCCGTTGATATGAGTGAAATGATCAACACGGTCATTGAACACAATGACAAACACGGGCGCAAACTTGAGATTGAGTCGATGATGGAGAAGGTTAAGGATGTGTTAGGTTCGTTGGATAAGGATACTGATATGACCGAAGAAGTAATCAAATCATTCATGGCAACCAACAACAAACACGGACGTCACCTTCAGGGTTTTGTCGGAAATACAATAGACATTATTATTGGATTTTTGAGTCTACTGGACATTCCACCGGGGATTCTATTAATCCTATTCTTTGAGATTTTACTTGCTTTATTACGCTGAGGGTAATGATGAGTAATGTAATATCCTGCGTCTACCAGAGAGTCGACCGACTGATTAATATGTATGAGGTGTTTGTAATGTGATGAGTTCTTATATGTAGATGGATAAACATAGTATATAAATATTGAATCCAGAGACAACTAAATCATTAGAGCAATTCCTGATCACTTATCTATTTCATTCAACATCAATCTACTTTAATTATGACTTGTTCCTTTATAACTAGTCCTTTCACTCTCATTACTACTCCCTCTTCCCCTCTCCTTTTCATTCTCATCAATATTACCCAATAACACCAGCACGGACAAAGACAGTCTGTGCTCTCTCATTAAACTGAACTAACCCATCGGCATCCATCACCTTGAGAATGTCAGTAAGATCTTCTTGTTGTACTTGAGCATTAAGAACTTCCCCAAGTTGGCGGCGAATCTCACTCACTCCCAACCGATTACCACGCCTCTCCACTAACAATTCCTTTAAGCTTGAAGCTAAATTCTCTTCCAACTCACGTTCCGCGGTACTACGTCCGGTCGTAATCATATCCATATCAATACGACCCGTCCTAGGATCAGTGGCGGCAGCCTGTGTTGCTACTTTCATCAACCGTACAGCCTCCTGGACATTCTCCCTCGTGACTACACGGCTGTACTTCATCCGTGCAAGTGATTCCGATAGACGGATAAGAGACTCAAGCTGACGAGGTGTGGCCGTGATAGTTCGTCCTCTACCACCATTACTTCCCGCACTACCCCCACGCCGCATTTCAATATAGGCAGCGATGAGCTCACGGCTAGCAAGATCACTCAATTCCGGATGGATATTCTCACGGGCATAGGCAATGTAATCACGTAATAGACTATGATCCAACGGTGGCTCAACGACGTTGGGAGTTTCATAGTACAGACCTACAAGATGCTGTGCCAACATTCTGTCATTCGTGACATTAGGAGCATCGAGGATGAGGTAAATCAAATCGAATCGACTTAAGAGTGTGGGTGGAAGTTGAATGTTCTCAACGACACTAAGGGATGGATTGTACCTTGATTCGACAGGGTTGGCAGATGCCAAGATACTTGTACGAGCATTGAGAGTGGCAATGATACCAGCCTTGGCAATACTAACTGTCTGCTGTTCCATAGCCTCATGAAGGATGGCACGTGTAGTACCAGACATCTTATCGAACTCGTCAATACAACAGATACCAAGATCTGATAAGACAAGTGCTCCACTTTCCATTACCAACTCCCTTGTTTCAGGATCACGAACCACTGATGCCGTTAAACCCACGGCTGACGAGCCCTTCCCGGATGTGTATACACCCCTGGGTGATAACTTGTGAACATATCCTGTGGTATTTGGGTAAGATGTCAAAATGTAGAGCAGAGTGTTAGAAAAAGTTGCACTTGTAATATCCATAAGTATAACATATACACATATGAACGCACCCAACAGTTGAGACTTGGACGTCCCGGGGTCACCGACAAGTAGGATATTGATATCACCACGCTTGTTCAACTTGTTATTACTACCATCGTCATCCTCGTCATCATCATCTTCTTCCAATTCTGGTTCATCCTCCTCCATACCATCATCTTCCTCCATCATTTCCCTCCGAGCCTGTAATGCCTTCTCCCTATTCCTCCTCCGTTGTGCCGTACCCTTCTTAACCTTACGTGAATTACCCCCAAATAACATACAAAGTACACCCTTCTTAACGTCATCCATCTCCCAAATAGAGGGTGCCAATGCTCTCATAAGTTGATCATAGACGTCAGGCTTATTTGATAATTCTTCTAATTCGGCTATACGTTCGGGAGAGAATCGTGAACCGTGTGTTACCTCGTCACCTCTCATTCCCTTTTGTTGTTGCTGATTCTCCTTCCCATTCACCTCTTCATCATCATCCGTCTTCTTCTTGGCAGCAGTAGAATTAGCAGCAACATCCCGTTCCTTGGAACTATTCGTAGCAACCTTACGAAAATGTATAGCATCAACATATGTCTTGTATACACTTTTTACCTTTGTAATTTTGGGATTGACACGACGCGCTTGGGCACGGAATACACCCGTAACTTCTACACGATCACCTGGCCTAACAGCATCAACTAAATCATCATAGGCAAATACTACAATACTTGCCGGTGTTTCACCCGCCGGTACTTCATCAGGAGTTTCCTGAACACGTACCATTTGCTTATCACTAAAGTAACACCGGTTATGTATCAATGAATATCCATTCTTAACATGACAAGTTGGACATTGTGTCGGCTCCGCAATCCGTCCACGATCAATTGTCACTTGATCAGTCTGTCCACAGATACTACATTGAAAGAATGCCACCTTTAAATCAGGAATAACGGGAGATGTCCGAACAACCATACCACGAACACTCAACAACGTATCAATTGAATTAGGATCCAATGATCTCATATGTGACAAATTACGTAAATGGAATGGACGGACTTGTATTCGGGGTAAAACATCTGGTAATAATTCCAATATTGACGTGGCATTATCAATACCAATTTCATCATTAATAGATTCAGCCTCGGCTAATGCCTCCTCTTGTTGTAATCGTACTTTATCCCTCAATGTTTCCAATTCCCTGCCAAGTAATATATCCATTAACGGGACAATTTCAGAAGGATAGTCAGTTAACCAACTGTATAATCTTTGACATTCGGGTGAATGAAAATACAAATGTAATGCATCCAAATCTAAACTTGCCACGCCGACACGTCCCACACCTGCATTGGCGGCAGTGGATGTTAATGAATCGGGAGTTGTATCGGATACTTTACCATGAAGCATGATTTGTTCCAATTTTTGTATGTATATTGGTACCTTTTCTTCATTCTCTTCATTTTCATCATCATCTGAATCACTAGGTAAATCCCATGAATTCTCACCACGACTTTCACCACCTCCTTCATCATCACTCCCATCCCCATTTCCACCCGAAGCAGCACGTTTACGTCGTTTAATCTTTCGTTTCACTTCCTTGGCAATACGTTTTTCAGAGATTTCCACTGATATAAAATTACGAATAAAGTCACGAAATGCCGTGGCGGCACTTTGAACATGTACGTCTGTACCGCGGATTAATGTATTTTCATTTTCACCTTCATTATCAACATCTTCATTCTCTTGTGCATCTCCTTGGTTGTTATCCTCATTATTATCTTCATTATTGTTAGCACCACCTTGAGGCTGCTGTTGGTTAGACGCACGTGATAATAAACTCATTACGCTATTACCAGAACGCCAATTCTCACCCCCGGGCGATTGTTCTACTCCTCCACCCTC
>Ga0214481_101005_pt1 | contig 12609 bp, 12 predicted proteins | sample M1_20Mar14CPVII9_4_FD_165057 | JGI IMG/M metagenome (GOLD analysis project Ga0214481, IMG submission 165057) | Marine eukaryotic communities from Monterey Bay, California, United States - M1_20Mar14CPVII9sort6BwellG10 | ecosystem: Environmental > Aquatic > Marine > Unclassified | place: USA...
ACAACAATGATGAACAGCGTGGTTGGTGGGAGGATATGAATCGAGAAGAAAAGAGGAATGGGTTGAAATTGATTATCAATCTATTGGGACTTTGTATAGCCTGTGGTACATTGATGGTACCAATCAGTATGGCTCGATCGGGTGTTCAAGAAAAGTTTAATGTAGGAGTGTTGGCTGCGAGTCTCTTTATATTTGGAAACATGTGTAAGTAGATAACGCAGTCCTTGTATGATATTTGTTCATATCAATCTGCCCAAGAACTACTTACAATTCACCACTTGCTCTTCTTGTAGTATTTGTTAGCTTTTGGTATCAAATAGACTTAGATGGTATTGGAGAGGAGGAGATGGAAGATAACAACCAGTACAATGGTTACAATCCATGGTGGTATAAGCAAATGGATGAACGAGAACTGTTAGAGTATCATCAAAAGGTAGTATCATATGTCTGCTTGGCTTTTGCAATAGCCTTCTTTGCAACTTCTACATGTGCCTACAGTTGGGCAAGGGCACAGCCTGGCTCTATTGTACGATCAGCGGGTAACAATCCATATGAACAGAGGAATAGAGCACACCTTTCTGCACAGTTTGAGATGTTGAGTGAAATCTGGAAAGTCCGCGTAGTATTGTTTTATCTCATTAAGTCATGTGATTTATATGAAGTGTTGGTGATTTGAGTGCTTCATTTGGCCTTCATGTATCTTTATTTGATTCTCTTTGCAAGCCATATATACTAATATGAGTTACTATCATCTCTCTTCGTCTTCATAAACCATGAAACGCGCATCTTCCAGGACTTTTATTAGTTTATGCACTTTGGTAATCTTTATCGGCCTATCAATTGCTTCCCTTGCACTCTTAGGATCGGAGGATGCCGATAGAATGAGAGAAAAGGCTCGGCTTATCAATATGATTATTATTAATGTTTGGATGGTAGTTGTTTCACTATTCATGATGTTCTGGGGTAATGAGGTTTTCTCTGTAAAAAGACGCGGTAACCTTGGAATGGGCATGCTATATGGAGGCTGCAAATACTTCTCATCTCTGTTATTGTTAGTCTGTTTCCTGTTTGCATCATTTTCATTTGATCAACGTGAAAATGAAGAATCGACTTGGGTGGGATGTAAGTGTATCTTTTGTCGTTTAGATTGTATATCTGAGTATTATCATCCTCTTCTAACCAGATCTCCTTTCTGTAGCTGCAACTACATATGCTTGTTTGTTTCTTTCGGTGATTCACTTTATGTTCTCGGCTAGAGCAAGGGAGTATCAGGTATCTTTTATCGATACAACAAACTCTGGTAATAAGATCAATGATGAATATACTAGAGATCTTGGGAATCACAATGCAGTCCAATTGACTTAGAGGGGAAGCAAGTAGACAGGTGGATTCGGTGTTTTACATGTATCATGTGCGGTGGTTTAGAAGAGGAGATTGATGTGCAGATAACTGTTGAATCTCTAGTGTAGATATAAAAGTTTAGGAATGTGTGGTGTTGATACATATAATTCATAACTTAATTCAATGCCCTAGTCGACCTAATAGGGATCTAAAACACTATTTCCTAACCAGTTCGTTGTTGGACATGACGCTGGTCATCATCGGGATCAGAACCTTCATTCCAGGGGAAAATTTGCCATAGCATCATTAAAATCATAAGCAGAAGAATCTTCAACTAAAGGAGGGAGATATTGTTGAGATGCCTTCTTTTCAGCTTCATTCCCCAACTCAAGCAGTGCCAGCCGACTGCCTAGATTAGCCTTCTGGGCACCAAGATGAGATATACGATTCAGATACTCAATCTTGATAGCAGCTACTTTCCTTTCGTACCAAGTCACAGCGCGTTCGTAATCAGCTGAAAGACCATTGAAATTAGCCTCGACATTTGCCAGAGCATTCCGAATCAAAGCTTTTCTATCGATGTAAGATAGCAGCTCTGGTGCCGTATGAATGAGTGCTGTGTAGAGTTCACTTTGTCCATGTTTATTGCCAATCAATGCAAGTATCTTTGGCAGCAGCACTGGCTCAATACCTGCGAAGATATTCCCAGGTGAGTATTCAATACCCTGAAAACGGCAGAGCAACTCCATCCTTTGACTATGTAGCTGATAGTGGATAACTTTTGCACTACACAAGTCCAGAACACTGGCTCTACTACCGAATTTGGAATTCACTCTGCATGCGTCTTCTATCAAGGACTTTATTTCAACGTGTGTATTATCCCTAGAGAGAGGAAATGGATCAAAGTTATTAGGGTCCCCAGCTCCCATTAACCACTCAGCATATCCGACCGAATCGATAGTAAGTTTACATGATATAAGAGTGTGATTTGAGTTATACGTATCCTCGATCGACGATACGTCATTAACTACTTTCAAGAAGGCAAGACATCCTTTCTCTGTGATGTAATTGTTATTTTCCAAAGAGAGATGCTTTAATGTAGTGTTTTGCTTGAGTGAATCGGCAAGTAATTGCGCCCCCTTGTCATCAATACCTGTGTCGTCAAGGTTAAGCTTTGTCAAACGGGAACCTTCCTTTCGCAGCATATTGGATAATATCATTATACCGGCATTACGAATTTGGCAGTACCCCAAATTGAGTTCTTCTAGTTGTGGAAGTGTATTTGTGCTTAATGCTGAAATATGCCATATGCCACAGTAATATAAGTTCAACACTTTAATCGGTTTCTCGTCCAGTGCATTGATTAACAAATCAAAGCCCTCATAACCGAAGATATTGTGACTTAGATCAATATGCATTAATCTAGTAGACTTAAAGAACGGTACCATACACCTCAATCCATCTATGCCAATTTGATTATCACTCAGATCTATCCTTTCGATCGAGCTGCTACTAGTCAACTCCCCAAATAAAACAACCATTCTTTCATCGTTAAGACTAGTAGGATGGAGACGACATAAGTGAACACTTTTCAAGTGTGTGTTGTTAGCAATGTACCTACCGAGCAATTGCCATGCAAGACCTGTAGTTAATACACTATCCAATATGAGTCTCCAATCAGGTCGAAGGAACTCATGTCTTAAATCTAATGACGTAGTGCTGCTATCATTATCTCTAATTAACGCAATATTATCTCTAGTACGATCACGTAAAGTCGAGAAAGCTCGACGAAACTGGTCGTCTTCTCCTGGAGGATCCATATTGTGAATCTGTAGTAATAGAGGGTGGTACCTTTAATATATTTTAATATGTGTCTGTAGTAGTATGAGGAGAGGGTGGTTTAATATAAATTTTGGAAATCTGATTTCCGACAGATTCAATCGAAACTTCATCGATTAAATCCACTGCAACATTTATCAATACAGTCTCTCTAATCTAATAATCCCAAAGCTAGACGCTACATATATCTCTCTCTCTAATCTAAAACTATATCTCTAATTCCCATGCTATATCAAGCTGTATCGGCATATCTTGTCGGAAACATCTCCATCGTCTACGCCTACCTATCATGCCACTATTATCCCCCCCCTCTCCCCCCCCCCCCCCCCCTCCCATATAGATCTTACCCATGCCGTAAACATTGATATCATCAGTGATTGCTACATATTAATTACCATTTAACTAGTTCCACTTTATGTATCTAAGATGTCGTTGTCGTCATGGTTTGTTTGTAGCAATTGATTGAAGTTTGCTTGCAAACCACCGCGTTGGAGAAAACCACCTACGGTTATTGACGTCCTTTCCCTAGTATACATCAGCATTCGGGAGGTATTAGAGGAGATTATGGTGCTGCCCTACTTCTCCAATCTCCATTAGCAGCTGAATTCTGAATTGCCATATAGATATTGTAAGAATTAGATCGGCAGTTTATGGTATCTTTTCTTGCTCAAATCTTCATTCAACGCATCACTGCAAGCTCTTTATCATGAGGATTCTTGTATTATTGTTAATTATATACTATCCAGTACTAAAGAAACATGGTGGATAAAGTGGCAGTGAAAGCCAAGCTCTCCGATGGCAAGGCTAAACTCCTTGAAAAGCATTCTCAATTTAGTGGAGGAGATTCTGTGGCATTTAAGCTTGGGACGATTGGCACGGTGCTTGTTTCCTTTATTGCATTGATTATTCTGTGAGTATATCTTGATATTCGTACGCTTAATATTGTGATTGTTCGTATCGTATGTTTATATCATATGTTCATATGATATATCATATGCTCATATCATATGTTCATATCATATTGTATGCTCATATCATATGTGCTCACTCATATGCACAAAAATATCTTTAGTTTCTTCTGGGTAGCTGCATCCAGTGTATTTGCAACAGAAGCTCAAGATGATGGAGATAATCGTTGGTGGGATATCGATTTAACAAAGGAGGAAGAGGCAGCACTTAAGATTGTACTCTGTCTCTTGGTATTAGTTATTGCCTGCGGTACACTTGCGAAACCATTACTCAAAGTGTGGCATCCATCCAAAGGATCATTTGGTAGATTTGAATTGGGAGTATTGGCAGCAAGCTTATTCATGTTTGCAAATATGTGCTTCATTAGCTTTTGGTATACAATCAATTATCGACAGGATAAAGATGATGAGAATAATAGGAGATTGAAGAATGATGATAAGAATGATTATGATGACCAATACTATTACAATCAACAACAGCAACAGCAACAGAATCAACAAATGAATGACGAGGAGCTTTTGATATACCACCAAAAGGTGGTATGTACGACGAGCTTCTTCCTCGGTTTGATCCTCTCATTGCTATCAGTGTTGATCTATGCAGAGGGAAAGAAGCTTCCAGATACTCGATGCACAGACACCGATAAGGAAGCACAGATTAAGAGCGTTGCCCGGATGGAGTTGATTCTTGATCTATGGAAACTACTCTCCATCAGTACACTTACAATTTTCAGTGCTCTATGCGTTACTGCTTGGGTAGTATCGGTTGGTGGAGAAGCGGAGAGGATTCGTGAGGAGGGTGAAGTCTTTAATCTTGTCTCAGTACTAATGTGGATGTTATGTTTGACTGTTGGAATCATGTTTATGGGAAAGAAGATACTAAAGCAAAAACTTGATGGTGTTCTTGGTGTTGGCATGCTCTCGGGAGGAAGCATGTACTATGCCTTGATGCTATTCATGGTATTCATTCTCTATGCCAATGCTGCTTTTAGAGACGACAGAAAAGACGAAGGCATGGGACCTGCTCAGGCAACTAGTTTCAGTTCATTGGGCCTAGCTCTAGTATATCTTGCATTCAGCTTGATGACATACAAGTATCAATCCTCAATCATGATTGCAATCTTTTATGATGGAGACGATCAAGTTGGAGTAAGTGATTCAGTGGAAAGTCACTCTCAAGACGAGGTCGGAGAGTTTAGGCGTATGCAGGACGACGATGAGTATGAAATGGCCACGACAAGAAATGAGAGTGCTCCGGGTGAATTCAAGCTCATGGAGAAGGAGAAAGGAAGTGACTCCGACTTTGAGTATGTTGATGAGGATCAGGCGGTTGTTTGATAGTCTGTGTCGGTGGGGTCTTGTGAAGTTATATGTTCGTGTGTTCGTGTAAGAATGTAGGAGTGTATATTAGATGGTGTTTTAGCGATGTCAAGAAGAGATTAAGCTAAAGTTATGTATGTTTATATCAACCAGAACTAGAGAGTTACTATTTCTCCGCTCTTTACAATATTCTTCAACTCTTTAAATCGTCGTTTCATATCCTCTTTTATACTCGTTGTCTTTGTATCATTGTTTTTGAATATGTCGTCCAACTCTCCAGGATCGTTGACTAAATCAAATAGTTGCTCATACTTATAATCTGGCCAGTACATGTACTTATAGTCTTTCCGTACGAGAGCCTCCGAAGAGGGTATATAATCCTTTCGGGATATGATAGGATGTTCATAGAAAAACTCGTTTCTCCATTTAGATGATGTTTCAGGATTAAGATATAATGTTGACATGTCTCTTCCCATGAACTTTTCTGGTGCTTGTATCCCAGCTGCGGCCAATATCGTTGGAGCCAAATCTATATTAAGGGTGAAATCATCATTTGTTGTTCCCTTCTTCTCGTTCTTCATCCTTGGATCTCGTATTATGAGCGGTACTCTTATCGATTCTTGATGTGGGTACCATTTATCAGCGAGCCCATGCTCTGCATGAAAGTTACCGTTATCTGTGGTGAAGATTATCATCGTGTTATCTAGTTCACCCTGCCGTCTCAACTCCTCTAATATCGCTCCACAAGCAGTATCTACTTCCGTTGCTGAAAGGTTGAGAGATGAAAGCAACATGACCAAACAGACACATGTGAGTTGAAAAGACATATCCAAGCAATCAAGAAATCATATCCACAAAACCAATATTACATCACTTACCCATACGATAATAATTCTTCATCATAGTTTGATGTAAGGTATGATTCTCATATCTCCAATGCCATCGTGTCCTACCTTCATTCCGTTCATTAAAGAAGGGTGGCATCTTCTCCCAAGCTTCTTGTGTGGCCGTTGCAGGAAGAGGTATCTCATCATCAACATACATACTCATACTTGAATTCTGTGGCATGTATTGTCGTACATCACCATCTTTAGCATGTGTGGCATAGAATGCAACATTTAGAAAGAATGGTTTATCCTTTGGACGTGTGACCAGAAATCGTAATGCATCGGCTTCATTCTTTTCAGTTATATGCCACATCTTTTTGCCTAATTTGCGATAATGCCATCCATCTTCTTCAACATTAAAATGTACATTCTTATCAAATGGTAAATAGACACCCCATTTACCAGCATGTCCAACATGATAACCATTCCGAGCCAATATTTCATAAAAGCTTAGTTCAGTCCAATCGGCGGGTGTATAATTAAGTTTCTGTTTTGGCTTCTTCATACCACCCCAACAACATGGTTCTTTTGTATTATGTCGTGACATGTACTGTCCTGTGTAAAGTGTTGCGCGAGATATCCAACATACCGATGTTGTTACACAGTTATGCGTGAATCGTATCCCATCTGCGGCTAATGCATCTAATATTGGTGTTTTGAGTATTGTATTTAATGGTTGTGTTTTATGATATGCGGAGAGAGTTGAATGTGTCCAATCATCTGCGTAGAGGAGTAGTATGTTCATGCCAGTCTTCTTCTTATCTAACTTTTGTTGCTGTTGTGATGATGTTGATTGTTTATTCTCTTTCGTTGGTCTCTCTTCCTTTATAATTGGTATAACCGGTTCACTCTTCTTATTCTTCTGTGTAGTTTTATCCTTCAGCTTGCCATTCTTCTGTTTCTGTTTCTTCTTTGACAGTAAATCACCCAACAAATGTTGTTCATTCTCAATTTTCTGTAACATATCCTCTACATTCTTTTCCAACATTGTAACTCTAGCTGCACTCTTTGCTATATCATCTGAATTTCCATCGCTGTTGTCTATCCCAAGTTTGGTATTTATTGCAATGGAAGAGCTATCACTGCCTGAAACAGATTGTTCTAACATTCGTAAGAGACCATTACTACCATGACTTATATCATCGGCAACATTATTATTCCATGCATGTATGTTAATGTATACCATTAGACATAATACGATGGTTGAAACTATAGATAAAGCTATCCTTATCCACATGTTTTTGTACTAATTTGTATGAGTATTGAGTAATGTTATTTGTCGATATTGATATTTATCAGAATGATCAACGTAGTTTATTGCAGACAGCAGAGATAGTTAGTAATCCATGCCCTAGATTGTATTTATCGTCATGATGTAGCCCGAATGGAGATAACAGGATGATAGGTTGCCGTCGTATTCATTGAGCAGCCTCTTCAAAATTTTATAGCGAGTTGTGAGTTGTGAGTTGTGCACAAATCCGGGTTTATTAGGAGACATTGACCATGCCGCGATATGAGGGAATTCGATAAATAGGGGCACGATGAATGATACGCAGTATATATGCTGCTTACATGATTAGGGTATCACTGCTAGAAGATTAGTTCAATTGGTGGTGGTACAGACGACGGCAGAAGTTGTTTAGACAATTGATGTACAAAGCTCTAATAGTATTCTCCGCACTATACCACATATCATCGTACTCAGTTTTTAATATTCTTTCGAATAGTAGTATTCAACAATTTCAATTAGCGCTTATATTGATAGGGGAAGAGAAATAGAGGATATTATTCACTGGTATCCTTTACAAGAAAATAAGAGTAGTAATAATAACTTGTTGAAGTACTTTCCTATAAACCACCATCTCCACACTACATCAAACATATCATTGCAATTCTCTGCTGAACAACCCCGCCAATACCATGTCATCACTATTAGATCCTATCCGTACATTAGTAGAAGCCGAACAAGGTCTAACAGAAGCCATAGAAAAATCAATACCACTCCTCTCAAATAATACCCATCAATCTACATCATCAGTTATACTATCATCATCCCAACAAATCAACCAAGCACCACTATATCCCACACCACGTAATTCTGACGAGGTATCAACAATATTATCAGTAGCACGTGCATATTCATTACGAACATCGGCTCCACCAATGTGGAATCCAAACTTACCAGTTGTTGGATTTGCAACGCCTAATCCACTGCCGCATCAGTTACGAGGCGGGGCATTGGGTGCGTTGCAATTAAAGTTGGCACGAGAAGAGTTGAAGAATAAACAGGAATTGATAAATCGTAGAAGAAGAGAGAAGGAAGAGGAAGAACAGAGTAGGATACAGGTGAAAGAAGAAGATATTAATAAAAAGAAGAAAGAAGATGCTGCTAATATGGAAATAGATAGTGATAATGATACACTAGTTGGTAAAGTTGGTAAACGTAAACGAGAAGAAGAGACAAAGGCAGTTAGTGCCAAACAGGAAATGATGGAACGTCAAAAGAAGAAAGATACAGCTGCTGCAAAGAACAAACAACAACACGTTGGACATAGTACAAGACAAACTGAAGAGGAATACCAAAAGAAGAAACAGGCTGCTAATATGAATTTAAGTGATTCGTCATCAAGTAGTGATGATAGTAGTAGTGATGAGGAAGAAGGGTCGGATGATGAATGAGTACTAGTACTGGTGTAATAGATTGGGCGAGCGCACAAGATGTGTCACATGCCTCGATTTTTTCTCCGTGGTACATTATTGGTACCTGTTTTGATATAGGGAGCAAGATATCACGCACGGCATACCAAATGTTACTTATAAATGCTTTAATTCAAATGTAAATATTAGTTTATGATGTAGAGATTGAAAATCATAAAAGCATAAACATAACTATATTACACTTCTGGTAAGTCTCTAGCCATCCAAGGAACAATCTGAGTACGACCAAGATCCTTTCCAACTACCGACATTGCTTTTTCGTATGTTTCATCATCTGGAAACCAAATGCGATTTCTAGCATTGCTCTTTAACCCACAAAGCTCATTAATTGTACTAGCATGTTTATAACCAAGTTCAGTAGTGAGGATATCATACACTTTCTTATCATTATCATCGATTGGATTTGGCCATTCATCATACCCTTCTGTGATGATTATTGGTCTATTGTTGTTAATGGTAAACCTTGCTCCCTCTAGAACCTCGCCTTCATGGCCCTCAACGTCAAGATGAATAAGGGATATATTGGGAAGATTACTTATCGAGTCGAGTGGTATAGCATTCAACCAACTCCCAAGGTGCAACAATCTATTCTTCCTCATCGCCTTGAGATTATCAAACTGCTGTTCAGACAATACACCCACATGATCTGTAGATTTGCCCCTTGCCATCACTCGTGATGCTTTGGAACTTAGTACACTCGTTTGCACACAAAGGTTGCCTATTCTATTGTAGTTAGCCAACTCGATCATATCTTTCACGAAGCTTTCGGAAGGATCAATGGCAATTACTTGACCATGATTATCGGGTGATAGTCGGACCAACATTGTTGCCCAGGGCAAAGCATTATCTCCAATCCAAGAGCCCGTATTAACAATGCTTCTGGTTGGATCCAATACACCTGCCTTTAATAGTTTGGCAACTATTCGTCTCATTAATCTTTCTGTAATGGATCTCGGCTGTAGAAATCCTTCATCATTAATAAAAGATTGATTATCATTCCTTGCTTTATCTACTGCAATATCAATATCATTTGATAATTTGGTTGTGAGGTTGAGCCATACATCCTCTTCGGGGAAGTGCACTTTATATTTGAAAAACTGACCTATACCAAAGGATGGTATGACCGGCATTGATATGTTAATCGTTTCCTGTAGATTTAGTTTGTTTGACGTCAGGGGGGTGCACTTTGTAAAACATACAAGTCCTTCTCTTGTTGGAGTAGTGTCCACTTCTGATGGACATGCTTCAAGTGATGATTCTCTTCTATTTGTTGTTTCCTCTTCTCGATGGTTATGTAGCTTATCCAATCTATAATGTTTTTCATATTCATCATTATAACAACCACTCTGCAACCATAGACTGTGATGAATGATTTGAAGAATGATAATAATAGGTAATAGTAATACAACTACTAAAGGAAGCTTGACCTTTCTCGTACATATACCGTTGCTCATACTATTGTTGTATCGATTTGTACTACTAACCATAATTTTTGCTTTGTTAGTCTCATAATAATGTATTGCCTTCATCTTGTAATTATTCATACATTTTTTAGAAACGAAACTCAGAAGAAGTTGCTAGAACACAAACATGAACATAGCCTATGTAAATCTGAGCTCGATAGACCATTCTCTCGCCTATCATTGCAATACCCCTCATATCGGTGGTAAACCTCCATACATTATCCTCTTCCAGCTTAATCAAAGACTCCCAATTATATTGAGGAGTATTGCAAATTGCAAATGATCTTCATTCATTGGACAGTAGTTTTTGGGTTAATCGATATTAAACTTACACAAGATATGTTTTATGAAGAGGAAAGTGACGGGTATGATACGGATAGTAGCCGTTACTACTACAAAGGAGCTTATTACTATGGCTCTGAGGTAGCACAAGATCATATTGCAAGGTGGGGCGATTGTCGAAATTGGGACAGATATAGTGAAATGTGGGGTTATTGTGAAGGAATGGAGACGTTGCAAGAGAAATTGAAGGCAGCAACAGCGACTTTGATGTCCCCAAACGAAGATGCTGCACATACTCAAATTGAGGTTGGATCTTTTGGTAGTGTACAAGGCACAGCCCGTGAGCTGAAGTGGCGTGATGTTATATCATGTCCCTCATTACAACCATTTGTCAATGCACTGACAAATTTCCCAGAAGATCGTGCCCTGTCAATCAAACTGAACAACTTTCAATTGAAGGAAGGGGTGCTTACAAAGTTTCAGAGTTGCAATATTGAGACAAAGCAATTGATCTGTCTTGATATTGATATTACTCATTTAAGTGGATTAGTTGCTGTTACAGATATTTTACAAGTCAACACAACATTGGAAAAGTTGAAGCTTACTAGGGCAATATTATCTCACCAAGAACCAACAAATAGATTTGTAAATGTTGTGAAGAATCATCCCAGTCTTGAGTTAATTTCATTAGACAATTGCACTTGGAGTATATACGGTCAAGATTCCACTCAACAATTCTCCACAATCATGGAAGGCATCAAAGATATTAGGAAAGTTATCCTAAAAGGAGATCCTTGCAGTCATGGGTATGAAGTTGGAATAAAGGAAATTCATCGTCTTCCGGCAATTCTAGCCACCAATCCATTGCTCCAGGAAATCACCTTAGACCGTACCCGTATGAGTGACAATAGTGATCGTGAAAGGCACATAGGAGATAGTACAGTGGGGAGCCGAGAATCAATGATCAATGAGGCACTTGTTTATATAGACTTGGCAGAGGCTTTGACCACTAACACGAACCTGAAACAACTCATCATACCAAAAGATGGAGATTGGATATGGGAAGAAGGTATTAATGCATTATGGAAGGCCATGTATGATGATACAAGTTTAAACTCTATTGCCGAATCAAATCATACTTGTATTATAAAGAACCAGGGTAAGAATTTCCATCAGCCTTGGACTTGGGATAGAAGTCCATTTCAGCATATTGCACTTGGATCTAATCTGAGAACTTTATCACGCCCAGGTTGGACGCAAGGCTTGACCAGGGAAGATTCTCGTGAATCTTCAAAGGAAAGTAAACTTCGGTACGCACTTGGGGCAAAGCAGCAAGGACATCTCAATATTCATTACTTGAACGAAGTTCCATTAAGCTTGATGCCAAAGATATTGTCGTTTGTACAGCCTGTCGTAGTAGATGTCATAGTAAATGAGGAGCGTACCATACCTACGCAAGTTCCGACAGAGAAAGAAGTTGCGACGATATCACTGAAAAACGTTTTTGAGGTGATGAAGAACTGCGTCGCACCATTACTGGACAATGCAAAGGCCGATAAATTGAAAAGAAAAAGAGATGTATGAGGTTGAATTCGACTTGATAGGGAAATATAGCTGTAAGTGTATAACTAACAAAGAATAATATCTACATTTATGACAAACTAAATCTTAAGCTGGATTTATTTGTCCAAAACAAACAAACATGCCGCCTTCTTCTCCAACTAGCCAGATCCAATCTCTGTGGATGAGACGGCAGTACCTAAATCAACAACATGTACCCCTTTTTTATAC
>Ga0214481_101007_pt1 | contig 12598 bp, 7 predicted proteins | sample M1_20Mar14CPVII9_4_FD_165057 | JGI IMG/M metagenome (GOLD analysis project Ga0214481, IMG submission 165057) | Marine eukaryotic communities from Monterey Bay, California, United States - M1_20Mar14CPVII9sort6BwellG10 | ecosystem: Environmental > Aquatic > Marine > Unclassified | place: USA...
GTCCTGCTACCAATTGCAATTGCTATTCAACAAGGTGTACATATCTCCGTGCAGATTCTACCGATATATCGATAGATAATAAAATGATTGGCAGTGATAAGTATGTCCGAGACCGTCTACCATTCGATTACTTAATTGACACGCACAGAGATGATCTTAGAAATAATAATGAGGTTGTGGTTTTACATTGTACAAAAGCAAAGTTATTAGAGTCAGGTGGATTAAAGGTTAATACGGTTACATCTACACTTGTTATACAACGTGATACAACAAATAATACCGAGGTAGTGGCTAATCATATGAGGTTAGTGGAGGTACAAAACTTCTTTGCATTTTTACACAGTCCAATATTCATGACAAGTAATACAGATGAGGACTGCCCACCTGTCCTATCTCCGCGTGAACTATTGGATATGAGATGCCAGAACCGACGTATTTTAGACGGCGCTTTATATGCTTTATCCACGGGACGTATTGAATTCGATGAAACGTTATTTGTTGGGGCTGATAGTACTATTGATCATAAAAAGCATTTTCTAGCGGCAATCACATCTGCTGATATCCTTCTCAGATCTGTGCGTAAGAAGCCTGGGTATTTGCAATTAATGTTGGGAAGTGTAATGAATAGACAGCGACTTACAAAGGAATGTAAAGACTTATTGTCTCTCTTACATATGGCACCTAGTAGGAGCTTTTGTATCAAGAGTAAGGCAAAGGAAGTGATTAATCAATTGAAGAAGGGCATTAAACCATCCCCACGGGATTTGATTATAGTATTGTTCGACAATATTGGATTTAAGATCCTTGGGAGGCAATCTTCATACGATCAATGGATAATGATTAATGTTGTGGTAGTTACCGAGAAGCAATTAAAGGAGGCGGGATTCTATCGTGATGAGGATCCCGAGTCTGAGAGAATATCACGTGCACCCTCTGTCGATTGGAAAGACACAATCAGTCGTATATCTTCCTCATCTGAATTGGAACAGTTTGCACTTGCCGAGTCTATTGTTGAGGCTAATGAAGAGGACTTTGTTGTCTATTCAAAATGTGTATTGGAGAGTATTAAGTTTGTTATTGATAATAATGAGCATATCATTGGATGATAAAGCCACCCCGGTCAAACTATCTCGATTTGATAGAATTATTGATGAACAAACTCGAAATGAGATGGATCAATGGAGAGAGTCCGGTCGTCATCCACTGCAACAGCAACAACAACAAAACCACCCGTTGGCCAACAGTGCCTTGATACCAAGAGATTACTTGCCATCTGATGTCAACAACGAGCTCGTTAGTAATATACATCGTTGTGTAGATCGCCCTGGATGTGTTGGAGATGATGAAGTTGACAACAGGTTAAACTTACAACCTCTACATGAGGACCTCTCCAAGACATCCTCTGTAGCTAGTTTGATGACATATGCACAAACATCTGGCGAACAACAGCGTGCTGGGTGGGAATCATACAAGGAGAAGAAAGGCCTACCTGATTCAGCCGAGCTACCACTTGCCAATAACGTTATTGTTGCATTAGGCACGGATGGACAGCCGGCGGCTCAAGCCTTGAGGCTGCTTGAAGAGGATACCGCCAACAAAGACTTCTCTAAGAATATGCTACCTTTGGCGGTTTCCATTCGGTAATGAAGTTCCTCAATGCAAGTGGAGAGTACTTTGAGGAGCTACTAACGCACTTCTTCTCTGTATTTAGAGATTCTATTGACAGAGTCAAGTGGATACTACATCCGTCTGATCCGGGGCAGAGAGAAGAGGAGTATCCTTGGTATGCACTTGCTATGTACCATTGTGCACACAAAGCTCTTGTGGCACATCTCAACCGCCCTGTATCTGCAGTAGAAGTTAATACATATATGCTCGAGCGAGCAAAGGAGTATCCTATCTGTGCACTTGTATTATTGGAGCTTCGGATAGGGGAAATTCTCCGAACGGATTGGCAAGCGTGGTAGTGTACAACTATTCCTCACCGCCATCAAGTTGGCACTGCCTTTATTTGCATTAACAAACAAGTCAGATTATGTCTTCCTTTGCACAAATCTATTGAAGTGGTACCACTGTGCATCTCCGGCACAAAGAAAGATATATGAGTCATTCATCTTCACTCAGGTGACGGCTCATAACAAGCCTGTCTTCCATGATGCATTTGTTGAGATATATGTAGTAATGCCAACCCGACAGCAACTAGGGAAGGTATACCGACGGGGTCTCGAGCTTGGTATCGAAAGTGCAGCAGCAACAATCTCGAACAATGGTAGAGTAAGTGACTCTACTCAGACATTACGAGGGGATACCACTACTCCCCAGCCCCTTCGCGTTCACAGAGACATAATACTCTTTCTAATACTAATGTGGCATGTCCCTTCTACCTACTTGTAGAGGAAATAGAAGCCATGCAGTTGTTTACACATGGTGCCAATCGATTGTTCTCGGAGGGTGGCACATTAGTATCATTTGATGTTGATTGGTTGGTGTAATGTTCCATAAGGTCATTTATCGCTGGCATGATTACCTCCATGCCTTGTTGCCCATACGGATTGATAAATGATACGGATGGCACTGCCAAGATATAGTTTGTTGAGTTATTAGATCCACCCCCGTTTCTACTGGTGATGTTGGGATCCACAGTGGAGAAATTGATAGTAATGGAGCCACGGATGGCACCATTTAGATCTACACCCTCAGAGGCATTGTGACGTTGGCCACCCTCAAGGTTGCATTACCAGCCGTCTCCGTCATGCGGTTTACATTTCGACCTTGTAAGTGATGCACTTGAGTAGGAGGATCTGCGGCACCACGTCGTCTAACAGTTGCCAAAGCAGAGGCAGCAGCAGAAGCATCAGCAGCCTCTTCTCCACCAACAAGCAAACCAGTGATTTTCTAAGATATAACACATAAAGTTGATGAGTAAAATAAATTGTACAATATATAATATACAACAAATAAAACGTACAAAGTTTACAACACACCTTGGTTTGCTCCTGCCTCTTCTTCCTCTTAGTTGCATTCCTCTTATCCTGGCGGTTCTGTTTCTTACATTCCTTCACAAACACAGCACACTCTTCACCTCTGAAAGCCTTATCTAACCAATCCTCTTTCCTCTGATGTAAAGGTAATGGATTCCATCCTGCAAAATTAGGATCGGTGAATTCTGTATACTTCTTAGCCTTCTTGTATTCCTTCTCCCATGGTTGCTGTTCTTTACTCGGCTTTCTCTTCCTCTTTGCAGTAGTAGTAGTAGAAGTTAGCAGCAGCACGACGATCAGCATTAGCTTTTTCCCAACGCGGCTGCAAATACTCTAGCTGTTGATTGTGTGATAAATTCCGCCATTGCCTCACGTAGTTGAGCATTCCTTCTTTAGTTGATGCCCTTCCATAATATGAGTAGGGACAATTAAACTGACCTTTACTCTTGTGTGGAGGGATGTGTTTGTTGATCGATGCAGTTGACCTAAAGTTCGTATCACGTATTTGATCCTGTACATTCCTACCAACAACACGAGCAACTTTACTCGGCCTCTCGATTGCATTATTATTATTATTCTCTCTTACCTTTTGTGATGGCTGGCGTTTTCGCTTTGATCGACCCATCGACTTTGGTGGTGCAATACTCGTCTCCTGCTCCTCTACCGACGCCACAACGGCACCATCCTGCCTACCATTTGAGGAGAGGCTGCCATTACTACCATTGGCGCCGCCCCTCGATGGCTCCATCATGTTGAACTGCCTACTCGATTATGAGGTAATATTAGGGCTACGCAACGAATTTTCTAAGTAGAAAATTTAGCTACGAGTAAGACTGCAAAATGGTGCCGGCCGCAATTTGGTCAGTGTCAGCATGAGAAGGTGCGTTTTGCCGACTGGCCGCTGAGATGACTTGTTCAGCGGAACCATGGGCGCTAGGGCCATGTCAAAATAATCCTGATACTACAGCCAAACCAACAAAATAAGCCAATCGGCAATGTCAACAATAATGTACATTAGAATATTATTAGTGCCCAATTTTTCTTTTTAGTGGAGATTATCATTAAAACAGCTACATTAAACCGAGAAGACTACTCTAATAACCTGAGTTAGTGCTTCTCGTACATCCATCACGGGGTATAAAGGTTCCTTTTGGATATATCGAGGGATTGGATGTTCGTATTTCTAAGGGGTATCTCACGACAGTGTCGGAGAAACGCCAAAACCCCTTAGTCTGCCCAACAATAACAATGATCCATTTGGATCCTGCAGTTGGGATGCAGTGATAGTGATGACGGAGTGCCCGCTGACGTCCCGGATATACAATGAGGACTGGAATGGAGGATCTTACCGCCAGTCCTCATCCCCATTGTATTAATCGCTGTCCATAATATACGGACAACCCAACGCAGAACTCGTAGGCCAATCAGAGAGATCCGAGCATTGGCACACCGATCTTGCAATTCCATTTGTGTCCCAACCTTAACTGATGCGACCACTTAGAATGTAAAGTAAAACATTAAATTACCTACTACTAAACAAAATAAACGTGTTCGCTGTGTTCAACTCTTTTTTTTCCTACTGCCAGGTGTAGCATGATCGAGACAGAAATTGTTCGCCGCCGCGTGAATTCTTACTCTGTGCGTTTCATTTGGTGGTTCGGTAAACCCCTGTCAATTCCACAGCATCTAAAAGACAGCTCTGTTCCAGTGCGATTTTATGAAGATGAAAGTAGTGCTTTCTTTGAAGAAGCCCCCACAGAGGCTTTGAATTTCAATGCAGATGAGAATTCAAAACCAAGTAGTGCCTTCACTCAGCGTGATATTCATATTGGTGTAATGGTCTACCCAGCAGTAAATGCATTTACTGCAACTGAACCTGAGATTATCACTGCAATAAGCGAAATTGATAGTTTTGTCAATCAATATGCAATTCTGAAGACAACTCCAGCGAAACCACGCTAAATAAGCTGCCTTTGAACCCACGCCGTGGTGTCTCCGCAAGCAATTCATCCGTCCAATAATTCCCTAAGTTTTCACCTCACTCAGACGTGTCTGTTAAAAGAACTTGGAGAAAAGAGACCAGAACTGATCTCTTATTTGTTGAAATGCAAGAGCTACGACCTGAACAACACCGCACAATTCCAGCAATGCAATTTTTGCTTTGTCCAAAAATATTCCTGGATTAACTGATGAATGCGCATCTGTACTAGGTGAAGCTCGACGAAAGGATGCATGGGATTTATGTGGCCCAGCTAATGACGCAAGACATATGCTCTGTTGGAGACCGCCGGTTGGATGGTTTGAGCAAGTATTTATTAACTCTAGGGTGAGTATTTATGCCCCCACCTTCGATGGTGCTTATTCTTATGAGTAATTTTCCCTAACCTTTGGCTTATTTAATTTTTTGTACATGAAGACTAAGACCTAGACCATGGCTGTTGACAGAGCACACACTGGCTCTTGCCAGAACTTTGGAACCACTTCATAAGACATGTTGAATGGAATTTGTTATGACACGTCTTACACTCCAAATTTGGCATTTGATGAGTTTTGATACAAAGAACAGAGTAACAAACAGGACATGGTTCGACTCCATCAAACTCCTTGTCTACATTTTTCTTCCATAACAAAAGACTATCAAGAACTGAACAATCTTGGTTGTTAAGCAAGAGCATAATCTGAAGTGCCCATCGCCGCCACCTGCTCTCTGGAATCCCAATTGTCTTTTGACAATCCACTTCGACGTTTCGAAGTGGGAAGCATGATGGCATCTTGACCATCACACTCAGCTGGCACTAACGAAATAATGTGAGAATTATATACGAGCAGTGCAATACAGTCATCTACTCTTACCTCATCTTGATTATATGTTGCAACTATTTCACGGCTGACACAGCTGCCGCTGATCGTCATTTCTCCAAATGAGGTGGCCTCTTTTATGCGAATAAGTTCACGTTTCAGGGTTACTGGCGCTACTACTCTCTGGACAAAAGTACTAAGTTTTTGACGCAAAAAGCGAGGGCAATCATCATTATACCAAGTCTTCACTAAGGTTGGCAGGGATTCTACAGTCCTAAAGACTGCCAAAGTTGCGACTTCCTCCATAAGAAAGTCAGTCTTGCTATTCCAGTCCATGCATGCAAAAATATTTTTGCCAGGAGGACTATCAAGTTCTGATTCTTGCATTGCAATCTTCAACATATATCCAAGAGCATTAGTCTTCTGAATATAAGTGCTGATGTGAGATCGGTTCCTCATATCAACTGATCCCGAAGCATCTAAAATATCAAGAGATACAATCCATAAAAGTAGATGTCCCATCAAATGTGGACGTCGAGGATCAGCAGTGATACTTTCAACATTCTGAAAAAGTGCCATCATATGACCTGGCAACCATTGTGAAGCAACAGATACATTCTCAACAAGCCCCACAGCTTCCCCTTCTTCCAATTCATCTCGCCAAACTGACAGTTGATGTCTAGTTTTGGGTGGGATGTCAAATTCATTTCCGAACTGAAGTGGCTGAGAGTTCTTTGCAAAGATGCCTAAGAGCTGGAATGCACAACGTCTTCGTACAGGATCATAGAGACAATCACACAAACGATCTGAGAAAGAGGTGACCACAGGCAACAGAGTGGCTGACGAATTGTTGCAGTATTCATGCAGAAGATCTAAAAATATTTCTATCCAAAATCCAGTATTGTTCTGACCGAGATTTACAAAGCAATGCACCAACTTAAACAACACATGCTCCTCTTTGTGTTTGACGGTTGAGCTATCCCAACAGACATCAGAAGCTTGCAGCAATCTTATGGCATTCATTACATGCAAAGAGTCTTTCAGTGAGAAAGAGGAGTCCAGTGGCGCAAGAATTTCACAAACGGAATTTATCAATGCAAATATACGCTGCACAGTACATCCATCTTTTATCACGTTAACTGTTGTGGAAAGCCACATGAGAACATTGGAATGAAACGATTCAGTGGGATTTACCATTTCCGCATCGAGCCATGTCTGGTTTTCATAGAGATCAAGAAGTTTGTTAACTGAATTAAATGGGCCCATCTTCAAAAGAGAAGCATTATCAAATGATGGCATTGAGTAAACTCCATAACCCATTGCTCGTGATAGACACCTTAACAATGAATTGCATTCTCTCAAACTAGCCTTCGACATGGAAAGAGTATTGCACAAGTCGAGTTCGACAGAGGATAGAGCTAGAAAAATTTCGTATCGAACACTGCCAATTCCAAACGAAACAAGCCTGCACTGAGAAATTATGATGTTAATGCTTTCTGCTACTCCTTCAGCTCTTCCAACGGCATTCTTTTTATTCATTCCAAAAAATGGCTTGATGAGATTGGCAAAAATACATCGTCCAATGCGATCTCTTCGTTCACTATCACAAACACTCTGCGTCATAGTAGAGATTTTCTTGAGTCTGTTTGCATCTGTCTGAATTTCTCCACTAGAACCTGCCTCTTTTATAGTGAAATACAAATTAGGAAAATCGTCCTCATGGATGCCAACAACAGTCGCCTTCACTCTTTCGCACTGCTTCAACTTATCGTACCAATAGATGTCGCCTTCCTTAATATCTCTCGCTAATACATTTGGTCCAGCTGGAAACAAAATTGAAACGAAAAAGCTCACGGAAGTAATGGCTCTGTTTATTTCCGTTAATGTTCCATCCCTCATATGCGAAGATAATAAACATATACAGTCCATGCAAGTATTCTCAAGCAGTGTCTCTCCCAAAGCGTCTGGAAACCCAATTGTTTCTACAAGTTGAGAGTTGCGAGAAGTTCGGCTCTGGAAGGATAATAAATGAGGTGTGTCACTCTTTGTTATAGAAGTTTGAATGTGTGCAAACAGAGCAGTTTCTTGGTTGTTAAAAAGAAGATCTCTACGATGCTTGCCGCTGTCAATTGAGTGCAGAACATACATCAAGCAAAGAAACAAAAATTCAGACTTGCTGTCATCTTCTCTCAATAAGGCCTTATCCCATACTTCTAAACTGCCCAATCCAATCAACCCAAGACTTGGATGAACCCCAATAAGCCGAGACACGCGATTTGCCCAAGCTTGGCATACTAACTCTAAAACGGCATGGTCCGTCGGGGCATTGGATTCAATATCGTTGACAAGTGATGCCGATGCACATAATATAAACTGTTCTCTTAAGAGATGAATGTTTTGCGTTTCTGAAGCTGCCGACCCAAAGTATTTCGTAGTGGAAATATCCCACGCCTTCCCACCCTCAAACCATGACTCATAAATCAAATGAACAAGATCGTCGTGTAAAATAACTTTGGCGCCATGAGGACACGACGCAAAGGAGAGTAATGTCATAAGCAAAATATTTCCTGTCTTGTCTTCGTAGGGAAATTTTGTAGATAGTCGTCTCCTATCACTACAAAGGTCGATCCAGTGGTGAATGACTGCTGTGGATACTAATAGACTTTGACTATTTGAGGATCCGTCATTTGTTAGCCCACTACATGCTGCAAGAAAGAGAGACACGTCACCTTGACGCTTCATAGGAGAGATTTCTCTCACTACTATTTCGTCATTATAATTGTTGTGCCTCGAGATAACATGTTTGTACCGAAAAGGTCTAATTAATTGATCTGCTGTGAAAAGAGCAAATTTATCAAGGACCTCACAACTAACAAGTCCTGCCATGTCCATGACGCTTTTATCTTCGTCCCCCAGTAATACTCTCAATCCAACCCCTAAACTTGTATAGTTACAGCTGAATCTGATCAATTCTTGAAGGATCATCACCCATATTTCTTTCCGGCATGTTACAGTCTTTTGCACGGAATTCAGACAAAGCTTAAGGATTTGAAAATCTGTCTCGATAATCGAAGAGCTAGTTGCTGATGCATGAAGAATTATCCACCTCTTAATATCGTTGATACAAAACAGCTCAATCGATTTTGCTACACCAACTCCCAGTATTTTATACTTAGAGAAAATGCCAACACCTCCACAAAACTGAAGAATGGATAGAAGCAGTTGTCTACCACTAGCGTTGCTGCTTTGTTTTTGATATGGTAGTATGCTTGATGCAACGGAATGAAACAGAATTTTGAAAGCAGGCGTTAAACGGCTGAATGATTTATTTCCCGGTAAAGACAGTAGCTTTTTCAAAAGGGTGTTCAATTTGTCAATCATAATACTGCGTTGGCAGATTATTTTTTTGGAAGATAGAGTGTACTTCAGGCCCTCTTCCTCCCAGAACCATGATTTTATAGCATTGATTCCTCTGCTTTTGATTACGTCAGCTGACTGTGATGCAGCATCCAACTTAATGAGACATCTTGCCAAAGTCTCAGACAGTCCATCATCAGACGAGGCCGATAAACCAACACCAGGCGATTCAAATAGATAAAATGATAAAACTTTAAGGAACAATAGCCCACATGACTTCCAAGATTGTACAGATAAGACTGTCACTTGGCCTCGATGTAACAGTAGAAATGTAGCACACTCTGCCACAGCAGATGCTATGGCAATAGTATCAGTAATACCTCCAACTGACCTTCGGCCCTCCCACTAAAGTTGAGTCAGAAACAGACAAGGATGAAGAAAGTGAGAGGAAAGCATTCTTGTCAGAGCGACCATCGGATATATTCTCTTCTCTTACCAGGCTAAAAACGACTAGCAGCGGCAGTGGTTGAGATTTTTTTTTATTGTCATTTGCTTCCTTGTCCATTGGCAATGATGCCACAATGGGTAAAATGGTAGGTCCCCAACGTAGTGCGTTTGCACCATAACATCCATGTTGTAGAGCCTTGTTAAGAGATTTCGTAAATATAACTGAATCGATCGATCCTTCACTCCATGGATCACCTTTACTGCCTGCCTTAGTAAGATAATATAATATCATTTCCAACAATGGAAATAAGTTGGATGGCTCATTCTCGAATCTAAGGGCATTGGGTATTAGATCGCCAAGGCCAATGCTGTCAAGCAATGATGGTGCGAATTGACAAATCTGACCCATTAAGGAGTAAGTTTCTCGACGGAATGATCCACGGGATGATGTAAGAAACCGTACAAAGCACGTGTCTGTAGCGTATTTGATGGGTGTGGTATCTTTCTCCGGGAAACATTCGAATAACCATCCTATACCTTTTAGAGCATGTAAAACTGACCGTTCGTATCTTTCTTCTATTTCTTCTTGTTCAGATTGACTATTGAAAGCCCCTCCTCCTATCCCTTTCTTGCTTTTATTTTTCTTGCCTTCGTCGTTCTCACGTTGACTTAAACCCAAGAATGAGTTTGACAAAGATGTTGGATTGATTATTTCCTGGAACAACGAGGAGCACTTACATTTCAAAACAATTGAAAAATGATGGAATATTGCCACTTGCAAAGCTCCTTGCGTTTTGCTATTCTTAGATGATTTGTCGGCAATCACGAGCTCTTCGATGAATAAAGAGGCATTTTTTGCCACTTCCACCGCATCATCACGCGATGCTCCCCAGGCCATCCCAAGTACCCCAAGTTTTTTTCTACTGACATCATCAGGTGAAAGCAATAACTCCCACGCCTTGGGAATGTGAGTCCTCGCAGCAGTCAAAACGGCGTAACTGGCTGCCCGAACTGATGAATGATTATCATGACCCAGCTTCGATTCGTGGAGGTAGATGAGATGTGATAGCACGACGATTTTTTCATGGCGAGTGACTCCACTTTCGCTATTAGATGGATAAACTATATTCATCAATTCCTCCAAGGCACGAACTTTCGTTACGGGGTCGCGCTTCTGGCCGATCTTACGGAATAGCGATGCCAATAGTGCATCGTTACCTGTATATATTGGTGATTTGGTTAGTGACGCTAGATTTTTTTTAGAGCTTTGTTGATTTGGATTGCTTGCTTTTCTTGTTGATTTTGTGGCCTTGTCCTTATTGACGCGAGCAACTGCCAATGTAGCGTTAGCTGTTGTGGACCCTTCTTCAAAATCTGTGTGGGCAAAGTCTGCAAAGCCACGGAAGGAGTCAACACCCGATTTGGAGCTACTCATCCTCCTACATTAATTTGGAGTTGCAAGAGGGGTTACTTTTACCGACTAACTATCCTAACGGGAAGATATTTGATTAATTTTTTTAATTTTTTTAGGGGGGAAAGAGGGGGAAGAGAAGGGAGGGAAGGGAGGGAAAGGAAGGCAGGAGGGATAAATTTTTTAATTTTTTAAGGGGGGAAAGAGGGGGTAGAGAAGAGGAGGGAAAAGGAAGGCAGGAAGGAAGGAAAGAGAGAGAGAAGGGAAGAGGAGAGAGAGGATTCAAATGATTCCAAAACAACGCATTATTTGGTACTGAGGTATGTTAGGATACACTTGATGCAGTCACTTGAATGTGCTTCTTTTGAGGTGCATTCTCATATTAAATTATGGTATCCACATATGCAAGAGTGTATATCAGTATATTACTCTCCTTTAGTCAGACCCTAATTAATAACCTATCTTCATTTACTAGTATCATTATCTTTTCATCTCTGCAAGCAATAATCACCCAACTCAATTTATTCCCATTCGTATGTTAAACTGATATTACAGTATGTATGCATGCATCCGTTGTTATGTAAAACCTCTCATACCCCAGTCAAAAATCATCTCTATCACATAAGATATTTCTCCTTTGTTGTTCATACTTTGATTGTATGGTGGTCAATAATCGCTTAACATTATGTTGTTGTTGTGCATATCTTGTTTGTGTATATCATATGTCTAAGTATTGCAATCAATCTCCATACGAATTGTCACGTAATATGTACATGTAGAATTACTAGTCATTGCTCCTCATATGTCGCATATAAGTTGAGTTATTATTTAGCTGCTGGATGAATAATGAGTCCATCCAGACTTCTATGTACATGTGAGGCAATTTTTAGTTTTTAGTTTTAGTTAGTTTAGATTTCAGGCTACGACTTGGTTATCCACCTCTGGAAGCGTGTTCCTTGCTATTCTCTACACATCTCGTGATATAAAATACTTCTATTTCATAAACAAATACTGCTCTATCGTTGATTTCTCATTGAACGATTGATAACTCTTACTAGTGTCGACGTACCGGTATTCAATATTGAAACATACTAGGGAGATATCGGGACAGTTGAGACCTGCTTAAACGAGAGAGGTTTCCCAGGGGAAGGCGAAGCGATTGCAATCCCCAACTCTCTCCTATCTCCTAGGTGCCACCACTTGTTCAGTCAGGTTATAAGCGATCTATTATCACCTCACGTGGAGGGAAATCTATATTCCCTCCGCTTTCTGCAATGGCAAGAAATGAGAAAAGATACCGCAGGTGCTTGCTGCTAGTGGATACCGGACAGGCTAGATGTATGACATCTAACAAGAATAAATTCGTTATAACTGCCAATGGTATTGTTGTGTCAACTCCCTGCCATTATTGGTCTATTGTGTATGGTATGTGTGATCATTTATTATTTGTAGCCAACTCTAATTCAATTATACAGAAATCCGCTCAGGCGGGAGCAGTTTACCCTGTGTTAGGCGCATGGACCGGCCTTAGTATCAATTGATGGCAAATGGGGGTAGCATGAAATAACATATAACAACTTTGCTGCTCATACATTTGTTCTCT
>Ga0214481_101011_pt1 | contig 12560 bp, 7 predicted proteins | sample M1_20Mar14CPVII9_4_FD_165057 | JGI IMG/M metagenome (GOLD analysis project Ga0214481, IMG submission 165057) | Marine eukaryotic communities from Monterey Bay, California, United States - M1_20Mar14CPVII9sort6BwellG10 | ecosystem: Environmental > Aquatic > Marine > Unclassified | place: USA...
CAAACTTTGCCTGGACCATCTGGTAAGGACTTTACTGATTTTGATAAGATTAAGTTCACAATCAAGACAAAGACGGGTAAGGAAGTGAGTGTTGCCGCTGATCGATGTGGAGGTACCGATTCATACGCCACTGTAACCGATGCTTCTGGTAAGGAGGTTTTCCGTTATTACATGCCCGATGATGAAGATAAGGCAACTGTACAGAAGTTACAGGCACAATATCCCACGGCTATGCCATACTTCTTTACTCAAGATCCGGATTATGTAACTGTTAAGGAACGTGCTGCTAAGTTTACTGCCACTGGTGAGGAGGCTGAGGGTTTGGCCACGATTGGTATTGCTGTTGAAACTTTGAGGGTCGCTGAATACCTTACCCCAACACTTATGGAGCAGCTCAAGTAAGTATGTCGAGAGTGATAAGAGTATGAGAAGTTAGATAAGATGTGATAGATGAGAGAGGATATAGAATGGGGAAGGATGTAGACTAAAAGATAAACGAGCACAACCTCTAGAACATACGCATCTAATCACTTACCATAGTTGACGTATATACCTCGAGGCACTGCATAGGTATGAGTAGACACTCGAGACAAAAAAGATCATTTGATAGGATACCGTTTATGGTATCCTTTATTACAACAGAGCTACCTAGTAATGATGCCGTTCTAACTTATAATGGTCGATTGGTATTGAAATATAGCAGAGAGTTGTAATATTACTATATGACTTACTCAGTTTTTAACGCTCTTTCGATTGGTGGTAGTTTGAAAACTAAGTAAATGAGAGCATAGAATGAGCTAGAGATCATACAAATCAACATTACAAAATTATAAAACATTTTGCCTATAATTTAATAGATAGTAGTGTCCTTCTTCTCCTTAGTACAAACTAAACAAACATGTCTGCGGCGACAAGCAATGTTAATAATAACAGTACAACTGATAGTCTATTTGATAGTGATGAAATACGGCGGAGGCGGTGGATACTGAATAGTATACCACACATGACACAAACTCAAGCGCGTGATTTATGGTCAAACATATTAACTGATGTAGAAAAGGAATCATCAATCATCGTTTACAAGTTATTGCAATATAATAACGTTCATAATATATTTGGTACACATCCTTGGAGAAATAGACAAGATATACGCCCATCACATGATACAGCTTTAGATGATTTACCAACCAAGTTTAGAAATGATACACAAGCTTTCATTATATTTACCAAACAAGATGACTATATTCGTATACATGGAGTGTCAAGTTATGATGTGCCTGAGCAATTCAGAGACAACTTTGATGCGATGAAAGCAATCTGCTCAGTAAATTGTGCCAATCTATATAGAGCGTCTGATAGACTGAAAGACAATGAAGATATTGTATTTGCGGCTTGCTTTCTTGACAAGGACGACTGGGGTGAAATGGAAGCTCTGGTTCATGCTTCTGATAGACTACGAAACAGTCAACAGTTTATTGGTAAATGCTTCTTGGAAATATCAATGAGATGTCAAAAGAGGACTACATATACTCATAACTTCCATTGGATAAGACAGGTGATGGGATCTTTTTCTGTTCAAGACATATCGAAGCTTTTGAGTATACTACCCCCTAAAGCAGCAGCTGATGCGGCCGAGTATTACCCCGATGCATTCTTTGATAATGAAGAAGCTGTATTTGATTTGATGAAGCGATTAGACCGCCCTGCAGTGGAGAAGTTGTATCGTTCAAAGTCAAAGCAATTACAATCATTTGAAAGTATTCGAGCAATGATTGATCCTTCAACATTGAAGGATGTTGATGAAAAAGTAAGAATAGATAATGGCAAGATGAAAGAAGACTATATTATCGATCAAATTTCGAACAACAATATCACAAGTTTTAATGACATACCAGAAATGTTGAGGCTGAACCAACGTGTCTTGTCTAAGTCTGTTGAGTGTTGCTGGTTTGATGCTGGTTTAGAATCAGTTCTATCTTTTACTGCTGCAGTGAAAGATACTAAGGTGTTATGGTATGAGAGATCAAAGTATTGGGAGAACTGTAAATTGTATTCGATACTACCTGAGAATTCGAAGAAGGATAAAGAGGTTGCCATTGCACTGCTTGAGTCGGGCTGTGATGAAATAAACGAGATGACCAACACAATTCCTTCCTTGTGCAAGTCAAAACGGGCTTTGATTGCAATGTTACATGTAAATGACATCGCAGATAGAGGCAACGACGAGTTTGACCGATTCATTGAATATAGTCCCTTTTGTGGAGACAAGGAAATGATGATTCTTGCTTGTAACATGAACGATAGGAATCTTGAGGTGGTAGAAAAAACATTGTTCGAGGATCGAGACTTCATGGAGAAAGTGAAACATCCAGATGCTATTACCAAATCAAGTGAAGAGTTTCAGATGAGTAACTTGGATCTTGTTAAACTAGCAATAAGTAGACTGAAGGAATACAACTATGACAACAATTGGTTTTGCGAAGATATTTCCTCAAAAATATGGAGCAACCGTTCGGTTGTAATGAAGTGGCTTACTAGAGAAAAAGGAGGATGGCGCTATGATGATCGATACATCCTAGAGTTTCTATACCACCTGATTGATGAGGATGAGGAGATAACCCCACTTTTCAGTGACAAGGAGGTAGTATCACTGTCTGTTAGAAGACGACCACTTGAATTGCAATTTGCCCATAAAGATTTGAAGAATGATAAGACGTTCATACTTCAGTGTGTCCGAGATTCAGGTGTTAGTGAGTCGGATCGTATACTAGAATATGTACCAGAGATCATGCGGTATGACTATGATATTATCACAGCGGCAATAGCAAAGTGCGTGGAAATGTTATCGATTTTTGGAATATTCTGAAATCTGATGCGGATGAGGCCTATCTTACTGTTTTATTTCATGAGATGAAGACGAAACTAAAACTACATGATACGTATATGAAAGTCTTTTTAATGGGTGCCTCCAGAGATGATCAACATACTGTCCACCCAAGCCTCCGATCACCATTACCAATGCTTAATCAGGGTTCTGAGACATCTATCAAGCTGAAGAAGAAGATTGCAGCGTATGCAGGTGTTCCTATTGGCCAATCTTACATTGAAACGAAGGGGGCAGTGGCAGCATTAGAACGTTTTGGGTTCTAACTTCTAACTTAATGAAGTTGTCAAGGATACTACGCTTGTAGAAGATAGGAAAGAGTATGTGATAGATGAGGGAGGATGTAGACTAAAGATAAACGACCGCAATCTCTAGAACATACGTACGGGTCTAATCACTTAGTTAACATAACCTGGAGGAGATCAGTGCAGACACATTGTCATGTCAAGGTCAAGAGGCTCTCCATAGGATATGAGAGGATACCCCAAAGGGTATCCTTTTAAGTATTTGAGTTAAGCGTCCCGTTCGTTGTCTACCATAGTTGATAAGGAATGTAAGTATCCAGATAAGATCGACGAGCATTGGGAATTACCACCCTCTGAGACGATATGTGTTGTGCCAAGTGCATTACATTACTCACGAGGATACTGCTTCCATCCCCTTTGAGGTCGATACATAATTAGACCTACTAAAAAACAGAACCCACCCCTTTGAGCTAATCGAGAGGTCTGATGATGCACATTAAAGTCGGCTGAGCTATTGGTATTGACATACAGCACTGAGTTGTACTATTAGCGCGTCAGTGAATCAGTTTTTGATCATCTTTCGATAGTCCGATATTGAATGAGCTAGATATTAGATATCATACAACAAAAACAAACTTTAGTGTTCTTCTCACTACTACAAACTACCCTTAACATGTCTGCGGCTGTAAGCAATACTAGTACTAATGATCTATGCGGTAGTGATGAAATACGGCGGAGGCAGTGGATATTAAACAGTATACCACTCATGACTAAATCTCAAGCACAAAATTTATGGAAAAACACATTAACCGATGTTGAAAAGGAAACACCAGATATTGTGTACAAGCTATTGCAATACAACTATGTTCACGATGTATTCTGCCCTAATCCTTGGAGTAGTAGATCATATTTTGATGAAGCGATAGATGATTTACCAACAAAATTTATCAATGATGCACAAGCTTTCATTGCATTTACGAAACAAGATGACTTTGCTAAACGACACGAAGAACGCACAACATTTGATATAAGAAGTACGTTAAATTTGCCAGTACAGTTTAAGGATAACTTTGATGTTATGAAAGCAGTCTGCTTGATCAGCCCCTTTGCCCTAGCCAATGCATCGGATAGGTTGAAAGATGATGAAGACCTAGTATTTACGGCTTTATTCAATTCCACTTGTCTATCAGGAGAAATGAAGCTCTTGCTTCACGCTTCTAACAGATTGCAAAAAAGCAAAGAGTTTATACGTAAATGTTTTTTAGAAATATCAGCAAGATGTCACCAGAGGGATTATAAAACGGAAGACTTTGCATGGATAAGTAGGTATTGTAGCGGATTTCCAGCTGACACCAGGGGTATTGGATTTGATCGGAGTAATGACCATGGTAAACGATTCTCGATTCAAGATATGTCTGAGTTTCTAAGAATACTACCCCCAAAAGAAGCCGCTGATGCTGCCAAGTTTTATCCTCGTGAGTTCTTTAATAATGAAGATGCTATAATGGAGTTGGTGAACCGATTAGGCCGCCATGCAATTGGAGATTTGTATTCATATAAACATTATTATTTCGAACGCTCTTCTGCTCTGCAGATGGTTAGAGCATTAGTAGATACTGAAATGCTGAAGCAAATTGATGAGAAATATAAAAAGGTAGAGCAGGTGTTTGAAGAGGATATCATTAAACAAATCTCATCTAAAGAGATCACAAGCTTTGATGACATGCCAGAAAAGTGGCGGCTTAATCAAAATGTTTTGTCCAAGACTGTTGAATGTGGCTGGTTTGATGCTGGTTTGGAATCAGTCCTTTCTTTTACTGCTGCAGTTAAAGCTTCTGCCTCGATTAAAGAATCAGCAGACCACAAGAAAAGGTTCTGGGAGACAAGAAATCGAATCTATGGTGGGAAGCTCTCTCTATTCGAATTATGGTTTGAACCATACTCCGAAGAGGGCAGTAAATTGTATTCGATACTTCCCGAGCAATTGCAGATGGACGAGGAGGTGGCTATTGCACTGCTCGAATCGGGCTGTGATGAAATTGATCTCATGCTAGAAAACATTCCTTCTCTTTACAAGTCTAAACGGGCATTGAATTTAATGTTATACATAAGTGATCACGCTAAAAGCAGATGCTGCTTTGGTGATCCTGCCGCCGATTATTTCATTGAACAGAGCCCCTTTCGAGCTGACAAGGAGCTGATGATTCTTGCTTGCAACCTAAATGATATGAATCTAGAGCTCGTAGACAAAACATTGTTTGAGGATCGAGACTTTGTTGAAAGAGTGATACACCCGCAAACCATTACTGAATCTAGTGAAGAGTTTCAGATGGGCAACTTGGATCTTGTGGAGACAGCAATCAAAAACCCTTATATCGATCAAGGCAGTTGTTATATCGATCAAGGTAGTTGGGGCGAAGATATCTCACCGAAGGTGTGGACCATTCGTTCAATCGTAATGACCTGGCTTGCCAAGGCTGAAAGTTCATATTATGGATTGGAAATGATTTACAATATTGACAAGGCAAACCCATTTCTAAATGACAAGGAGGTAGTATCACTTTCAGTCAACGCAAGACCATCGGATTTACAATATGCCCATACAGGTTTACGGAGTGATACGAGTTTCATACTCAAATGTGTTCGAGAGGCTGAGCGTATACTACAATATGCACCCAAGGGTATGTGTCGTGATGATGGCATAGCAATCGCAGCAATCTCCCAAGATGATGGAAATATCGTGGACTGTTTTAATATTTTGAACAGCAAAGTAGACGAAGAGTATCTCTCTACTTTATTACATCGGGTTAAGTCGAAACTAAAACTACATGATATGTTTATTAAAGTCTTTTTAATGGGTGCATCCAGAGATGATCAACATACAATTCACCCAAGTCTCCGATCTCCATTACCAATGTTGAACCAGGGAGCCGAGACATCTATCAAACTAAAGAAGATGATTGCTGAATATGCTGGTGTTCCTATTGGCCAGTCTTACATTGAAATGAAGGGGACGGTAGCAGCCTTAGAACGTTTTAGGTTCTAACAACTTCTAACTTGAGAAGGTAGTCAAGGATACCACACAGATATGAATAGGTAAAAGAGATTTAATATAATATCTTTCTCATCATATCTCGACTTCAATCTTTTATGCCGTCTACTAACTCCGCCTCTTCTATTCCTTCTTCTTTTGTTTCACTTCCAAGGATACCCTTCTTGATATCCTTCTTGATACAAATACTCTATCACTCTAGAGTGGGACAATCAATATAATAATGGCACCCTTTATCTATATGATCCTATAGGTAAATGATAATACCTCGCTATGCAGAGAGGCAGATCAGTAATCATTCAATTGGTGTGATCATGTGATTTATCAGTTTATTTAGCCAAAAATAAAGATCGATTCACAATGATTTTCAGTTCATTGGCTCTCACGGCTCCTATTTAGCAACGATTGCAATAGAGGAAGAGACCACTAAAATAGTGCTTTGTCTGTGTTGCTGTCGGCGATAGGCATCAATAATAATCCTGTACAAATCTACATTTTCATTTTACAATTATAACATGTTTCATTGTTTGTCCTTTTGCAACATTGCATTGGCCTTCTTCTTACTCTATACTACACAAACTACAGCATCTGCCGCTACACTGCCAATTGAACATGCTACCACTCCCAGCGTATTATGGAATGCCAATATACAATCACCACCAGGTAAGTAAGAACAGTTATGTATATATTATGAGTAACTCTTTTTTGTGTATATCATATGTCTTAATTTTACACGTTCCCTCATGCTATATACACTCTCTACCCATACACTCTCATACCTTACTACTTTTAAGGCAACGGAGACATAGTATACATATCACCAGATAACAATTGGTTATATATCACATCATCCGATGGTAAATTATCAAAAGTTGATCCTCAAAATGGTGATTATAAATCAGTTTATCAACCAGATGTGAGAGGTAATGATTGGATTATGTATGGTGGACGTGGCTTATCCTTTCATAGTGCATCAAAAGGTGCATCGACAAGTGGTGAAGAAGGAGAAGGAGAAGGAGAAGGGGAGGATTATTTAGTATATTGGGTATTAGATGTGCCAAAATCATCAAGTAGTGGTGATGTACCATCCTCACGAGTAATTGCAGTAAAGCATGATGCTTCTTCACCTGTACTTGATGATTTTGGTACATCTACATCGTCTGAATTGAATGTATTATGGGAGAAAAGTTTAAGGGGTACTATTTCTGGCACTCCAGTGATTGGGTAAGCTTGTATCTACTGCTATTGATTTGAAACTGTGTATTAATTTACATATGCGGCTGTATGTAGCTGGTGGGTGTATTTGGTTGGTTTATTGTGTAGTTGTCTAACATATATGCATTTCTTTTCCTCATATATTCCAGTTCTGATGGAAAGTTCATTTATTTCACTATGAACTCTCCATCTGAAAGTAGTACCACTACACCCGATGCTGCTAATAATAATGACAACTCACCTCCAACAATGTCACCTGTCACGACTGCGCAGCAGATTATTCTTGATATATCTGCTGGAACTGGTACTTCAAATAACACAGCAGAAGAAGGAGACAATATATTCGTTGATGAAACTGGAGAACCAGATGAAACAACAGACAAACCAGCATTTTGGTGGGCACAGGATGTTGGAGATGGACGATTAGTATGCGGAAAGAGCTCCACCTATCCAGAGGAGTACTTAACGAACGATGATGTGTTGTTGTTTGCCACCATCGAGGAATGCTGTGATGCTAATGCTGGCATTTGTGGCGAGGGAAGTACCGAAGATGATGGTGGAGTTCGCCACAATATACGTCATGGTCGTCGTCGCAACTTACAAAATGCTGAAAAATCTGGCAAGTTCATCATCCTCTCCGGTTCCGACGGTGAATTGGTATATGAATTTGATTCTCAATCTGAATTAAGTATACAAAATCATAACTTTGCACCAGTGGGTATAGCTCATAATCCAGCATATGGTAATTACAATGGTGGTCAAGATAATACCAATGATGTTATCATGTGGGCTAGTGGCCGTGGTAATAGTGGATCAACGTCTGGTGAAACTATATTATTTCAATTACCGGCAAATCAATTCAATGGAGATTTGACTCAGTTTAAACCTCGTGTGATGGAGTCTGTCAGTTGGACCACATCTACTCCACCAACATTTTCAAGTGATGGATTGGATGTTTACTTTGCCGCGTCTGATAACCGAATTGTCGGATGGAATGATGGGAGAAAGTTTGATGTAGTGTCAAATTATGGGCCTAAATCTCTTCCATTCGGCACAGATGGTATTGATGATGGAGCTAGTAGACCCATCGTATTGGCAAATGACGATGAACTGATCTTGATTGGGAGTACTGATAACTATGCTCTATTTGCCGTTGATGCCAAGAGTGAGGAGATTGTTTGGACCTTGGAGGCTTTAGGAAGAGAATATCTAATGACAATACCCAGAGTGTCTCCAGATGGTAGCCGTGTATACTTTGGCAAGAAGAATAGAGTACAGTCCGTGAATGTAACAGATGGTACAGAATTCTGGAGGTATAGCCACCCTTCCAATATCGAGGGTGATGCCCCAATGCTTGCAGACTTTACACTGTCGGAAAATGGTGAATATTTGTACTATTCACGAAGTGGATCTAGTATCTCAGCCTTGGAGGTTGCATCAGTGATGCCAACGCCTGCTCCTGTATCACCAACAGTGCAGCCAACTCAATCACCCGTAATTGCAACATCCAAGCCTTCAATGATACCTTCGTCATCCTCTTCAATGTCTCCTTCGGCATCGAATGGTCCAACATCAACAAATTCACCAACAGTGTCTACTTCACCGACTATTGATCCAGACTTTATCTATCCGTCGTCGTCACCATCCACTAGCATTCTTCCTAGCTCAACACCTTCAATATCACAAACACCAACTGTGGGCGTCTCACCACCTCCGTCAAAGATATCAGATACAACGACTGACGCACCAGCAACCTCATTTGAGGCCGTGTGGGGTACCTTTAAACCAACAGAATCAAACCCAACCGTTGACAATCCTACTTCATCTTCCACTGGAGATCTTAACAGCAGTACTAATACACAAGAGGAGGATTCATCATCTTCACTAGGCATGACTGCCATTATCGGTATAGCCGTAGGGGGAGGTATAGGTCTAATCTTGATGCTCGGTGCTATATGTTACATTTGTAAAAAGAAGAAAGGCGGAGATGATGGAGTTGATCGAGATTGGGCAGCGTCGAACACGTCTTCACAGCCACGTCAAGATGATGGTACTTCTTTTCAGTATGATGTGGAGGACTCTCATCATCAACGATATAGTCAAGGAGGTGCAGATGCTGGTCCTTTGCAGTGGTAATTTGAATGTTGAAAGGTGGGCACTGAGGCTAGTGCTTGGCTATAAAGCATTGTGTTGTCTTAGTCTCCTCACATTCTTGATGCCAAAGATATGTAAGTAATACTTAAAGCTGTACTTTTATAATGACATCGAGTAAGTCTCATGATGATCAACTACTTCGCGAATTGACTCATCAGAAGATGTTACCATCCTAGTAGTCATTTGCAGAGGAGAACAGCATAGAACTTCTAAATTCGATAAATTATCATAAAAATTTATCAGTCCTCATATTGCCATTACAATTGCTAGGTATTAATGAAGCAACCACCACCACTCTATTGGCTGGTTAACCGCTGACTTCATACAGATAGCTATTTATATTTAGATAGTTCTGTCTAAGCTTGATAGACAGAAAGATCGAAGAGGATAGGGCACAAGCAGACATTTTGAGATTTATACACCCTCACTTCGAGACATAACAATACAATACTCGGGCATAGCTATGGTCAACCTACAAAGCTACATATTAACGATAGTCATCGTCATTATATCAATACTTCTACACGGCATAGTCTATGCGACTGCAGACGAGAGAAGTAGCTCATTAGTTCACATCCATACAACACAGTCATTAGAATTAGACGAGAAAGAATCATTTGTTGAAGTAGAACAACATGTGGATGAGATATCTTCCTCGTACAGCTCAAGTCCATCATCAAACATACAAAAACATAAACATAATGATAGTGCAGATCAGTTCTATGCCTGGAATCTCAACTCAACATCATTCATGTCAGTACTATTTCCAATTGATATTCTCCGTGATGCGTGGGAGAACTATCCACTACTATCCAAGGTATCATTCGATAGTCATGAATCAATACATCGTCTTAATAGTATATCACCACTAAATTCTATACCAACTATATTTCACAATCGGTCATCTACATTGCAATACAAGCAATATCATCAGTTAGATGAAGATCCACTAATGGGTGTTTTATCAATCAAAGATACAATAACAATACTAAGTGATCCGACATTACATCACTTGAAAGACTACAAGGTTATGAAAACTATCAAGAATACAATTGAGGGAGAGTATACAGTTGCAATACCAACCAAGAATAGTTACATACCTATACGAGACATTACAACTTATGTTAATAATCAGGGAGCGAGTTTGATAGTACTGTCGATGAATAGACGATGGAATAAGATTGCACAGATGTTGAAGATAATGGAGGAAGAACTAAGACCGAAGATGATGAATGTGAACATGTATTTGACACCCGAGGTAAAGAGTGGAGAGGAGGTACATCGAGGTGTAGTAGCACACTACGACACAACCGATGGTAAGTCGGAGTTAGAGATATGTGAGCATAAAGATGTGCATTTTTTGCTTTGACTCGATACTAACCTACTACTTGTACATCTCAATCTCTATTATCATGTTCAAAGTCATCATAGTTCAACTAGCAGGGATGAAACGATGGTCAGTCGCTCGTGAACCGAACATTTACTTGGCTGGCAAGTCGGTTAGGTAAGCAGAAGTTAATTATGCATGTATGTATAGACGACATACTCACTTGGCCGTGGATTGAGTTGACTTGTGCACATGATTGATATGGTTTTGCATTTTCACTAACAAATGCTAACCCACCCTACCTCCCTCTCTTCTTGGATATGATTGTGACCATTGTGTGGAATTAACTTCTGAATCCCTTAGACGTCATCCAACTCCCGATGAAGTGAGGCATTTCTCTGAAAACAATCGGTTCTTAGACTTTACTCTTTGTCCGGGCGATGTACTGTATATACCTCGTGGTCATATGCACAATGCATCGACCGTTGACTTTCCAAATCTCAGAAGAAGTTGGGTAGATTATGATACGTGTCCAGACTATCCAAGTCATTTGGAAGAGGCTGCTCCACTTGCTAGTGCTCTTGATGAGCCAAGTATGCACTTGACATTCTCAATCAATAGTGAAGAGAGTGTAGAGAATCTTATACACTACGCTCTTCATGAGTACTTTGCCAGTGATGGACGAGGATATCACAAGAATGATATTGTCATACCTGCTAATACATGTCCAAGTCAAACACAAGAAGCCATGTCTCATGATGTTCGAATCAATTCTGTTCTACATCATGCCTTGGCTGCAGTAGCCAATAGACCTAATGATTGTGACAATCCATCCTATCGTGGCATACCGGCCAATAAGTCCAGAAGAGAATGTGGAGCTACTTTACGAAAGTTAGTTCCCTTTCTCTTACTCGAGAACAATGAACTAAGAGATATCAAGACCTTGAGTACTGAAAGACAAGTTGACTTGAGAATACTCAAGAATGAATACCTCAAGGCATTAGATTTCTTCAGTAACTTGGCTAATATAACTGATACAATAACTTTCATTGAGTCGCTCCTCAAGAATGACATTCCCACTCAAGGAGCTGAACGAATAGCTTGTCCGGATGCACTGTACTCGTTATCAGCAAGTGACTTCTCTGAGATACTTGATGACTTTATTAGATATGCAAAGAGTAACTTCTATGAGACTTATAAGCATATGAATAAGGATGGGAAAGTTGCTCGAGAGGTGAAGAGCCAATCGGTTAAGGAGAGTCTACAGAAAGTTGGCCAAGGAGGTGTATGAGTATGATGAGATGGATTAGGAGGTATAAGTAGTATGTAGTATAGATTGATAGCAACACAGGACTGTAACCGTATCTGCTGAACTAGTCTCTAGTATCTTCTCCTCTTGAGCAAGACAATCATTTGATTGAAGAGAAATACATACAACACACACATCTTATCGAATTAGAAGTATTAAGATCTATCTAGCTCTCCTAAATCCAAATAAACAATTATGAATTCACCTCTAACACAAAGAAAGACTAAGGCATATAGGAGGGTTGACTAAACACCACTCCGCCTCTTCCTTCACACACACAATTTGTTTCTACAATTAACCATACACATCATCCTTCTTCCCTCTCTACATCCATGAGACCAGCTGCTCGACTTATAGACCCCCTTGATAGAATT